>Ga0105359_10002958_pt1 | contig 14020 bp, 9 predicted proteins | sample GOMGulsemesocosm_6_FD_83659 | JGI IMG/M metagenome (GOLD analysis project Ga0105359, IMG submission 83659) | Methane-oxidizing microbial communities from mesocosms in the Gulf of Mexico - GOM8C Gulf of Mexico | ecosystem: Environmental > Aquatic > Marine > Cold seeps | place: Gulf of Mexico... | reverse complement strand
TTTGTTTATCTTTGCGCCCAACTAACAAAACTTATAAATGATTGAATTAGTAAAAAAGTCGTCAAAAAACGCAAAAAATGATATTTTATCTGGGCTTACGGTAGCTTTGGCGCTTGTGCCTGAAGCGGTAGCTTTTGCTTTTGTAGCGGGTATCTCTCCAATTATTGGATTATATGGGGCTTTTATGATGGGGATAATTACTTCCATTTTTGGTGGTCGTCCTGGAATGATTTCTGGTGCAACTGGTGCAATGGCAGTTGTTATGGTAAGTTTAATTAAAGAGGGTAATGTAATTGGTTCTGCTATGGAAGTACCAAATGACACCTTAGGTTTACAATACTTATTTTTAACCTTGCTTTTAGTGGGGATAATCCAATTTTCTGCAGGTATATTTAAATTGGGGAAGTTTGTTAGATTAATCCCGCACTCTGTAATGATGGGGTTTGTGAATGGATTGGCGATTGTTATTTTTATGTCTCAATTAGGAATGTTTAAAAAATTCTCTTTAAATGAAGTAGGAGAGCGCATCATTAATTCTGAAACAGGTGAATTTATTAAAGAATATATCAGTGGAGCTCCCTTATTTGTAATGATTGGCTTAGTCGTTTTAACTATGGCAATCATGTATTTTTTACCAAAAATAACAAAGGTGGTTCCTGCAGCATTAACATCAATTGTTGTGGTGTCTGCCATTGCAATTTTCTTTTTTCCAGAGGTAAGTACGGTAAAATCTTTTATTATTGAAGGAAGTAATGGAGCGGTTCAAGGTTTAAAAGGTGGTTTGCCTACATTTCAGGCGGATACATTTACAATGGTTCCTTTAACTTGGGAAACATTAGTTTTGATTTTTCCTTATGCATTAATATTAGCAGCAGTTGGTTTAATTGAATCTTTAATGACTTTAAATTTAATTGATGAGTTAACGGATACAAGAGGTAATGGTAACAGAGAGTGTATGGCACAAGGTGGTGCGAACTTTATAAATGGACTATTCGGAGGAATGGGTGGTTGTGCTATGATTGGTCAATCGTTAATCAATGTAAATTCTGGTGGTAAAGGTAGATTGTCTGGAATTGTAGCGGCATTAGCGTTATTAGGATTTATTTTATTTGCGTCACCATTAATTGATGAGGTGCCTATTGCTGCTTTAGTTGGTGTTATGTTCATGGTAGTTATTGGAACCTTTGCTTGGTCCAGTTTTAGAATTTTATTTAAAATACCAAAATCAGATGCATTTGTATTAATACTTGTTTCTGCCATGACAGTTATTTTTGATTTAGCAATTGCAGTGGTTGCAGGGGTTATTGTTTCGGCATTAGTTTTCTCATGGGAAAATGCCAAACGTATTAGAGCCCGCAAAACTTTTAAAGAAGATGGTACAAAAGTATATTCTATTTGGGGACCTTTGTTTTTCGGTTCTATTCAAGACTTTATGAGTAAATTTGATATTGCAAATGATCCTGAGCGCATTGAAATTGATTTTATAGAGTCTAAAGTGTCAGACCATTCTGGTATTGAGGCTATTAAGAGTTTAGTTGATAAATACGAAAAATTAGGAAAAAAAGTAACCTTAAAACATTTAAGTGCGGATTGTGATGCTTTATTAATTAAAGCTAATCCACACTTTAAAGATATTATTGTGACAGATGTTGATGACCCGCGTTATTATGTGATGTCTGATTTGGCTGAGGCTGATGCAATTTAATAAGTTAGTAGCGAATTTAAAATTACAGTTTTGAAAAGAGGAGATATAATAGAAGTGACAATTACTGATTACGCCTTTGGTGGAAAAGGAATTGCAAAAGTAATGACGACTATAAATAATGAAGAGGTATTGTATCCAATATTTGTAGATAATACGTTTCCAGGTCAAAAAGTAAGTGCAAGAATTGCAAAGAAACGTAAAAAATTCGCTGAATGTAAATTGATTGAAGTTATTGAAAGATCTCCGCAAGAGATTGAAGTACCTTATCAACCAATTTCTGGTGCGCCATATATTACTTTGCCAATTGAATTACAGCATAAGTATAAACAATCCTCTACCATTGATATTTACCGTAAGTTAGGTAACTTTCAAAATTCGGAAGATTTATTTGAAGAATTCATTCCGTCTCCAAATATTTATGATTACCGTAATAAAATGGAGTATTCATTTTCTACAATTAGAAAAGAATTGTCTACTGGAGAAGAACTAGATGACCAATTTGCTTTAGGTTTTAAAACAAGAGGAACATGGTGGAAAGTTGAAAATTTAGATAAGGAAGATGGTTTGTTTGATGCTGAATTTGAACGTTTAGTAAAAGAGGTTAGGTTATATTTAGAGAATACAGGTTTACCAGCGTGGCATCCACCAAAAAAAGAAGGGTTTTTCAGACATTTAGTTGTGCGTAAATCTTTTGATGTCAACAAGGTATTAGTAAATTTAGTAACTTCTTCACAGGGTTTATCTAAATTTGATAGAGCTGAATTCTCTGAATTCATGCAGACTTTATTAGGTGCTAGATTAGCAGGATTGCAACATACTATTAATGATGACGTAGCAGATAGAGCTAAAATTGAAAATGGAAATAATCAATTATTGTATGGCGAACCGGTTGTTTTAGAAAAACTGTTAGGCTTACAATTTGAAATTAGTATGGAAAGCTTTTTCCAAACTAACCCCATGTCGGCTGAGCGTTTATATACAAAGGCTATAGAGTATGCACAAGAGAACTTTGATTTAAAAAATCAAGTCATCATGGATTTATTTTGTGGAACTGGTACGATTGGTCAAATTTTAGCAAATCAAATTGAGGGTGTAAAAGTAATAGGTGTTGATATTGTGGCGGAAGCAATTGAAGATGCTAAACGTAACGCTAAACGTAATAAAATTAACAATCTTGAGTTTTATGCTGCAGACGTTGGTAAGTTCTTAAGAGAGTATCCAGATTTTAACAATAAGATTCACACTATTGTTTTAGATCCACCAAGAGCAGGAATTGCACCTAAGACGCTTTTAAAAGTTATTGCACTAAATGCGAAACAAATTGTTTACATTTCATGTAATCCATCTACTCAAGCACGTGATGCAAGAACAATGGAAGATAACGGGTATGAGTTTAAGAAATTTTCTTTAGTTGATCAATTTCCTCACACCTCTCACATTGAAGCGGTAGGATTGTTTATTAGAAAATAATTGCTCAACTATTTATATTTAAAAAAGCATTCTGAATTAATCAGGATGCTTTTTTTGTGTAATTCTCTTTTTTTATAAAAAAGATTCCCATATTAAAATTTTCAATTCCCATCTTGGGACATTTTAGCGGTTTTTTTTGAGTTTAAACGCTTGCTATATTTGGTTCTACACTTTTGGTATTTATTTTGTTTAACTTATTTGAGAAACGTTAAACAAAACTTACGATTATGAAAATGACACGAATTATTCTTTTATTACTATCTTTTATGATCTTAACAATAGACGTTGCATATTCTCAACAACTATTTATTAATGAAATGATGTCAAACAATGTCAGTAGTATTCAAGACAATGATGGAGATTATTCCGATTGGATAGAACTTTACAATCCTGCCACTTCTGCAGTAAGTATGCAGGGTTATCATTTAACAGATGACATCCAATACCTTGATAAATGGCAAATTCCAAACACAGCAATTGTGGGGGGAGGGTACTTATTGATTTTTGCGTCCGGTAAAAATTTAGGCCAACCTGAATTTCATACCAATTTTAGTGTTTCAAGTAGTGGTGAGTCGATTTATTTAGTTGATCCAACTGGTGTCATATTAGACTCATGTCCTTCTGTATCTCTTTTAACGGATCAATCGTATGCTAGAATTTCAGATGGTGCATCTACATGGATCGTTAGTTCCTTAGTAACTCCAGGTTCTGAAAATTTTGTAGTCCAGGTACCTAATTTTATAATATCACAACCTTCAGGTATATATGAAGACAGTGTGGTTTTAAATGTTTCATGCGATATTCCAGGGGATATACGTTATACAATTGATGGTAGTGTTCCGATAATTAGTGACTCAATATTTCCGAATAACCTTGTACTTATAAATAAAAGTGCTGACCAAAATGAACTATGTATGATACCAAGTTCTGTTGTATTCACACCACCTACTGATACTATCTTCAAAATAAATACGGTTCGCTATGCTCTATTTGATTCTGGTATTCAAGTGTCAAAGACTCAAAGTAGTTCTTACCTCATAGATTTAAATTATTCATTACCTATTGTCTCAATCTTGACTGATTCTGAAAATTTATTCAGTGCAGATAGCGGCGCTTATGTTCCTGGGCCCAATCCGGGAACAGGACCGTGGTATTCTGCTTCTAATTTTTATCAAGAAAATAATAAGGTACCTGCTTATTTTGAGTATATAAATAAAGACAAGGAATTGGTAATTTCTCAAAATGTTGGTATCAAATTACATGGTGGTTTGACAAGAACTTATTCTCAGAAATCTATTAAAATTATAGCCAGTACTGATTATGGTCTTGGTGAAATGGAATACGACTTTTTTGGTGAGAACGGAATAGGTCAGTTTGACCGTATAATACTTAGAGATGGCGGACAAGATTATGGAAGAGCAATTATCAGAGATGCTTTTGTAAGTAGAGTATCCAAAAACTTGAATCTTGAAACTATGAATGCCCAACCAACAATCGTTTTTTTGAATGGGGAATATTGGGGGATTCACATATTACGTGAAAAAATTGATGAACATCATCTCGAAAACCTTTTTGGAATACATAAAGACAGTATTGACTATCTTCAAGGAAATGGTGATGTGATAGAAGGTACAGATACTGCTTATCAAAACATGATGAATTTTATTTCAAATAATGACCTTTCTGTTTCGTCTAATTATGATCATGTCTCTAACCTTATGGATGTAGAAAATTTTATAGATTATTATTTAGTTGAAATTTTTTATAACAATAGAGAATGGCCTCATAATAATATTAAATATTACAAACCACAAACGCCAGATGGAAAATGGAGGTGGATTTTATTTGATACTGATATAACTAGTGCAGCTTGGTCTGCTTGTGCTGCTGATAAGTGTCCTTATTTATGGTTGAGCGATACATTAGGTTATCCTGCCTGGTCTAGGATAATGTTTTTGAAATTAATAGAGAATAATTCTTTTAAAGATGATTTCGTTAATCGATTTGCAGATTTAAAAAATTCTAATTTACAAAAAGCGAATCAGCTTGCGGTACTCCATGGTTTAAGAGATGAATTGTCTCCTGAAATGGATGAACATTTAGAGCGTTGGAATCACATTCCTTCACAGCAAGATTGGTTGAATCGTGTTGGTGTAGTTGAAAATTTCATTAATTTCAGGGAAGATTATGTGAGAACACAAACACGTAATTTTTTCTTATTGGGTGATACAACTGTGACTGTAGTATTGGATCAGAATATTGAAGGAGCAGGGGAGATTAAATTTAGTACACTTGAGCATAGTAGCTTACCTTGGACCGGTATTTATTACAAAACAACAACAATTGAAATGAAAGCAAGTCCTTTTTCTGGTTATGAATTTTCGCACTGGTTAGAAACCGGAAATACAGATTCAATTCAGTTTATAACTTTGAATGCCGATACAACATTCACTGCCGTTTTTAATTTAATTTCTTGCATTGCTACAGATATTGTTATAAATGAATTTCAAGCTAAAAACACCAATGGTATTACTGATTTATCTGGTGAATATGTAGATTGGATTGAACTATATAATAATGGTGTAACTAATATCGATTTGAATCAATTGTATCTATCCGATAATTTAAACCAGCCTTGTAAGTGGAAGGTTAATTTGAGTGATACGGTACTTAGTATTTTGAAGCCAGGGGATTATTTTTCTTTTTATGCTGACAATGATCCAAGTGAAGGTGAGTTGCATTGTAATTTCAGTCTTTCGCTATCTGGAGAAGAGTTAGCAGTGTCTCAAATACAAGGATTAGATACAGTAATAATTGATAGTTTTACTTACAATAATGCAATTAGTAATGTTTCAATCGGTAGATTTCCTGATGGCGTAAGTAATTTTAGGAATTTTACGATTCCATCATTCAATAGTATTAATCAAATTAAACCTTTAATAGCTGGACTTTACATAAATGAGGTATTAGCTAAAAATGATAATGACATTACAGATTCTCAAGGTGACAATGAAGATTGGATTGAAATTTATAATGAAAATGGGCAAGACGTTGATTTAGGTGGGTATTTCTTATCAGATGACGTTTCTAATCCTACAAAATGGAAAATTCCAAATGATATTAATAATCTAATGGAAATTGACTCTGAAGGATTTGTGTTATTTTTTGCAGATGATTCAATAGAAGTGAATAAGTTCCATTTACCTTTTAAAATTAGTTTAACAGGAGAAGTGTTGAGTTTAAGTTTTTTGGATAATCAAAATGTAATTACAATTGATCAAATTGAATTTGGACAACAGACAGAAGATGTATCGTATGGATGTTATCCGGATGGAAATAGTAACAAAATGTTTTTTGAGATAACAACACCAGGTATTTCAAATTCATGGTCATTTATTAATATTGATAATGAAGAATATAATGAGACTATAATCTATCCAAATCCATTTAATGAGTCAATAACTGTGAAAAGTAATTGGAGTGAAACAGCAGAGTATTACGTTTGTAATTTGTTAGGTGAAATTTTATTATCAGGATTCATAAACTCGAAAGAACAGTTCATTGATTTGAGAAGCTTGCCATCAAATATGTATCTGTTTACATTGAAAGACAAAACATATAAGTTAAATAAGTTATAGATTTCTAATCATCTAATATGAACCTGATATAATAAGGATACCTTCTTAGTGTATAGTTGTTTTCCTCTTCTTCAATTATAGATCATTATCTATCATTTGAAACCTATCAGTTACTTCTGTTTTTATTTGACAAATAAGAGTGTCAATTTATAATGGTCATTTTAATATTATTGTTTAACCAACTTTCCTTTTTGTCCATTTAATTCATAAAAGTAAATACCTTTATGTAGAGCTGATACATTCAATGTGAAATCCCCTTTTTTTGTAGTGTTATGATTTAAAACGACTTGTCCTTTTATATTGAACAGTTTAAATTCACCTTGTGTTCCGTTTTGTATTGTAATGTTATTTTTTGCAGGATTAGGATAAATACTCATTTCATTTTCAGTGTTGGAATTCAATCCCGTATAATCTGTATCTAAATTATCAATCCAACTGATGTCATAACTAAACATTGAGCGAGAGTATGTACCACAAATCAATTTTGAATTGGGAATGTCTAATCTTAACTCTTGAGCGGTTACAAAAGGTAAGTCTGTACCAACATAATTCCAATTTGTTCCACCGTTTTCGGTAAAATAAACACCACCATCTAATGCTGCAAAAATATAATTATCATCTTGCCCTGGAACTACTAAAATGTAGTTAACGGCTATGTTAGGTAAATCTCCAGATATATTAATCCAAGTTTCTCCTAGGTCTGATGTTTTATAGATATAAGAACTATAGTCATTCATAGTATATCCTGAATAACAAACATAAAAATTATCATTCACATTAGGTGAAGATTTTATACCTGTAACGTATCTATTAGGTAGGTTAGTTGTTGTAACGTTTGTAAATTCCCAAGAATTAATTCTGTCTCCTCTTCAAATTAAACCATCAGAAGTTCCAACCATTAATACATTCGAGTTATGAGTCGCTTGTTCAATTTCAGTTATAGTATGTCTACTATCATTACCAATTGAAGTACCAAGACCTACTTTTGTTAAATCTGAACTCATTTCAGAATAGAAACCAAAAGGAGCACCTTCCATTAGGCTAATTTTTGATGTACCAACAAATAATTCATTCTCATTTTCGTTAATGTAATAGGGTGTGTCCCAGTTGGTTCTGTCGTTAGATAGATCAGGACTAACGTCATGTTGATTACCTCCGTTATCCAGATAGTTAATGTGTCCATTTTGGGTTTCTAAGTACATTGCATTTTGGTCTTGTTCTAAATAAGTTAGTCGAAAACCATCTCCACCATATATTCTTTGCCATAAGTTGAATGTGGTTTGGTTTCCAGACATTGTTCCATTGTCTTGAGCACCACCGCCATATATACCTGAACCGTCTGGTTGAACAACAATGTGATAAAATTGTGTAACAGGTATGTCTTCAATGTCTACCCAAGTTATACCATTATCTGTTGTCTTGTAAAGTCCACCATCTGTTGCAATAATATAAGTATTAGAATCAAGAAATAAAACATTGTGTTTGTCCGCATGTACTTCATAGGTCCACCAGTCAGGAACATTTTGACTCCATGTACTTCCTCCGTCAGTTGAGTGATACATTTCAACTCCAGTTATTACAATATGATTGTCGTTATATGGATTGACATAAATTTCTCCAAAATACCATCCGAAACCACCAAGGGCATCATAGTCTAAACCGTTATTCGTTGCGTTTAAGGGGGTCCAATTTTCACCACCATTTATTGTTTTAAAAACGTCTAAAATATCTGATTCATTAGCCGAAACATATATAGCAAATACCGTGTTGGGATTGGTTGTTGAAATTGCTAAACCTACTCTTGATTCATTAGTATTGGGTAAACCTGACGTTAAATGAGTCCAAGTTGTTCCACCGTCAATAGTTTTATAAATTTTTGATTCGGGTCCACTTACTTTTGATTTGTAAGGTAAATTAATTCTATTAAATCCACTAGCATATAAAATATTAGGATTAGAAGGATCCATTACTAAATCGATTATACCTGATGAATCACTTAAAAATAAAATGTTATCCCAAGTTGTTCCACCATCAATTGATTTATAAACACCTCTTTCTGTCGTTTTTTCATACGGATTTCCTAAAGTGGCTGCAAAAATAATAGATTGATTTGTTGGGTGAAGTACTATCTCTGTAACAATTCCAGTTTGTCCTAATCCAATTTGATTCCAATTCACACCTGCATCTGAACTCTTATAAATTCCGTTTCCTATATGTGATCCACCTCCAAAATTTTTATCACCAGTACCAACATAAACCGTGTTTTCATTTTGTGGATCAATGGCCATACTTCCAATGGCTAAATAGGCTAGGTCATCAAAAATCGGATTCCAATTTGTGCCATTATCAACTGATTTGAACAAACCGCCATTTGTAGCGCCAGCATAAATTGTAGAATTATTGGTTGGACTTTTGGCTAAGACATTAAATTTTCCGCCAATATTTCCAGGACCTTCTGCTACCCAAGGTAAAGTTAAATTAACTGCTCTTGTTTGTAAACTGTTGGAAGCATTTAATTTTACTTCGTTCATTCGTTTTAAAAACAAATTTTGATCAAACCCATTAGGGTAAGAACGAATTTGATACCACAAATCATTTGGAATAGGTGATTTTACGTCTTCCAAATTTGATTCGATTACACTAGGTTTTTCAAATTGTATAAAAAGAATACTAAGTGTTAAAATAGAAAAAATAGAAGCAAGTAATAGTTTAGTTTTCATAGATTTGATTTGAATGTTGTACAAGGTAAGTCAAAAAAAGAAATTTTTTTGATAAGAATTTAAATGTATTCTTTATAGGTTAAACTGAATTAACACATTACCTTTTAATGTATTTAGTAACTGAACTTATACAAAAGAGTTGTTTATAAAGCCTTATTTAGGCTGCTGAACTTTATGAGGGGTTAAAAATGATAATAAAGGCCAACTTCTCCTACCATTGAAAATACAGCATAATTTTCTGTAATATTTAGACCTCCATAACCAAATTGTGCATTGATATTAAGTTCATCAAAAATATCAAATTTAAAACCAAGTCCAATACCTGCATTGTATTCTAGTTCAGAATCTGTAGAGCTATTTAAAAATAAAATTGAATTCCCTAAATAACTATAAAGATCGATTTTATCACCATCATTTAAAGTGTATAGTACCGAAGCTCCTAGACTAGTAACGCTTCCTTCATTTTGCATAAATGTAGGTAATGTAGTAACCTGAATCCCTAGTTTTGAAGGCCAGTATCTATAAGATAATCCAAATCCAGTTGTAGCACCAGCTGATGCTCCAATATGATGTGGACTATTGTCTTGTGCTATAGCCGAAAGACTGAATATTGATAGGCAAAAAGAAAATAATATTTTAGTAAACATAGTTATGTTTTTTAGTTAATGAATTTAAAATGAGTAGTATAAGCCTGCGCCGCCTGCAATTGTAGTTACAAGTGGGTTAGTGATGTTATAAAATCCATATCCGGTTTGTATATTGAGGTTTAAAAATTCAGTTAAGTTTATTTTAAATCCAACACCAATTCCCGTGTTTATAGAACTAAGTTTATCATTTTGTTGACCGAGAGAAACGTAATGCGCACCTAAATAACTGTATAATCAACAGTTTTACCTTCTTTCAAAGTGTATAACGCAGTGGCTCCAAGGCTTAAAAAATGACCTTGGTTTTTTCTAAAAATAGGTAAAGTAGTAATTTGAACACCCAATTTACCTGGCCAATAACGGTATGAAAAACCGACACCACCTAATGAACTGGCGTGAAATCCTGCGTGATGTTTGATTTTCGTTTTTGTAGTATCTTGTACTTGAGCATTTGTATTTACACTAATAATTGTAATACAAATAAGGGCTAATATCGTTTTATACATAATAATGATTTTTTAAAAATGGTAATAGATACCTACTTCGCCTGTGAAGTTAGTATTAATGTCGTTAGTGATGTCATAAAACCCATAACCACCTTGTAAGTTAAAGTTTATGTTTTCCCAAAAATTAATTTTCAAACCAAAACCTAAACTAGCATTATATGCTTCTTTTTTTTGAACTTCATAAGTATAGATTCCTGTTATTGGATTGTCTATTTTATTCTCCCTTTGAATTGCTAATAATGAATTACCAAAATAAGAGTAGATGGTATATTTTTGGTTTTCTTTTAAGGTATATAATAAGCTTAGTCCTAAACTTACTCTATAATCTCCACCTTTTTCAAATCGGGGAGCTGCTGTAATTTCACCACCAAATTTTGTTGGCCAATATCTATACGATATTCCATAACCAGTTGTTGCACCAGCATGTAGCCCTAAATGATGTTTAGGTGATGGCACAACTTTTTTTTCGTCTTGAGCAATAGAGCTTAAGGTAAAACTCATAACCAATAAGGATAAAATAATTTTTTTCATATTACTAATTTACAATAATTATTTGTTTAATCTAATTTTAAGTCAACGATCATATTATTAACTTGTTGTCTTAAGGCAGAGAAATATTTTAAATGCTTTTCTGTGAATTTTCGTTTTATGAAGAGTGATTTTGCTTAAAAGTAATAATTATAAGCAATTAGCCCAAAAATTACAGTTGCAAATAATACATAAAACCACGCCAATAACCAAGATGCATATATGAAATGATAGAATATCCATAGATAAGGAAGGTTAGTCAAGAAAAAGAGTAAGAACCCCATTAAAAATTTTACCCCACTCCAAAATACGCGTCTTTTGAATGATTTTTCCACAAATCCTTTTATGAAGGTATAGGGCAAATAATTATGAAGTAATCCCATAATGAAAAAGGGGAATCCAAGAATTAAAAATAGCCACTCTTTAACTGTACTTACCTTACCTGTTTCTTTATACTCTTTAATCCAGTTATCGCTTAGTTGATTTGAATTTAACTTTGTAAAATAACTATCTAATTTTAGCTTTAAATTTTGCCATTCCGGTTTGTCTTCTGAATAGTCTGAATTGATACGATTTGCAATTTTTCTAGAATAAGTCCATCTGTTTTTTAAACTTAATTTCCTATTGACTTGTTTATGAACCATTTCTTTTTTAGTGATGCTTTGAATCTGATCTAAAAAAGGTGTCAATTCAGGTTTTTTTAAATGAGTTAACTGTTCGCTAAGTGCTGTGTGGATATCAGCTGTTAAGGTATTAATAGCCTTTGCAGGGTTTTCAATATATAAGTTTTTATAATCTTTGACAAAAATAGGATCGGAATTAGCGACTAAAACATCAGATCTAAATACATTGGGGTCTACATAATTAATTCCGCTAGCTACTATTTTTAAATCTGAGTCCCAATTGTCTAACTCCATTTTACCAAAAGCCATTCGTGCCGCACCTTTTTTTAAGGGTTTTAAACTTCTAACAAATACGTCATCTGTATACCCTTCACCAAAAATCATGATGGAACGTTTAGAGTCTAATACATCATAGACTTTATTAAAGACGGCTTTGTTTTTTTTTGTAGAATCAGCTCCATCTTCCGCTCTTCTGAAAATCGGTAATAAATGTGCAGAATGTAAAATAGGTTTTAAATTGGGTTTAAATATGTCGCCTCTGGTCATAAAAAACACGATTGGATTTTGAAGTTGGGCAATTACCCATGGGTCCATAAAAGCACTGGCGTGATTGACAACATTTATAGATTGATCTTTATATTTTTTTCTAGAATTTACGATTGCGGTTTTTCTGAAAAATACACGTAATCCATAAAACATGGTAACTTTAAAAAAGAAGTATAATGGTCTCATTATTTAAGTTTAAAATTCAACAGTTGACAAGATACATATTCAGGCTTCAAAACACAAGAAACGTTTCTTTTTTATTTGACTAAAACTAAAAAAGTGCAACTATTAAATTAATAGTTGCACTTTCAAGATGGTCAAATAATTTTTATGAAACTAAATTAATTCCAGTAAAGTTTTGAGGAGTAATTTGTTTTAATTCAGCTTTTAAATTATCAGAGATAGTTAAAGTTCCAATGAATTCTTGAATACTTTCTTTGTTAATACCTGTGTTAGTTCTAGTCAAACCTTTTAACATTTCGTAAGGTTTATCAAAACCTTCACGTCTTAAAACAGTTTGAATTGCTTCAGCAACTACTGCCCAGTTGTTTTCTAAATCCTGGTTTAATTTAGCATCATTTAATAATAATTTACCTAATCCTTTTAAAGTAGAATTAAATGCAATTAAAGTATGTGCAAAAGGCGAACCAACGTTTCTTAAAACAGTAGAATCAGTTAAATCTCTTTGTAATCTAGATACGGGTAATTTAGCCGATAAATGTTCAAAAATAGCGTTAGCTAAACCAATATTTCCTTCTGAATTTTCAAAATCAATAGGGTTTACTTTATGTGGCATGGCAGACGAACCAATTTCTCCTTCTTTCAATTTTTGTTTAAAGTAATCCATAGAGATATATGTCCATAAATCTATATTTAAATCTAAAATAATAGTATTGATTCTTTTCATTCCATCAAATAAAGCAGCTAAGTTGTCATAGTGCTCAATTTGTGTAGTCGTTTGACTTCTGTCTAAACCTAATGTTTCGTTAACAAAATCGTTAGCAAATTCAACCCAATTATCATTAGGGAAAGCTACTAAATGTGCATTTAAATTTCCTGTAGCTCCACCAAATTTAGCAGAGAAAGGAATAGACATGAAACGCTCTTTTTGAATTTGTAAACGTTCAACAAATACTTGAAATTCTTTACCTAAACGTGTAGGCGAAGCTGGTTGACCATGTGTACGTGCTAACATTGGAATATCTTTCCATTCTTTTGAAAAATCAGATAATAAATCAATTACTTGATTTAATGCTGGTAAATATTCATCTTCAACTGCTTCTTTAATAGATAAAGGAATAGCTGTGTTATTAATATCTTGAGATGTTAAACCAAAGTGAATGTACTCTTCAAATTTACTTAAACCTAAATCACTTAGTTTTTCTTTTACTAAATATTCAACAGCTTTTACATCATGATTAGTCACGCGTTCCGTTGCTTTTACTTTTAAAGCATCTTCTTCAGTAAAGTTTTCATATAACGATCGTAAGTCGTCATATTTGTCTTTAGGAAATTCTGACATTAAGCCCGCACCTTTTTCAGCCATAGCAATGAAGTACTCAACTTCTACTAAAACTCTATATTTAATTAGTGCAAATTCAGAAAAATAATTTCCTAAATTTTCTACTTTACTTCTGTAT
>Ga0105359_10002955_pt1 | contig 14028 bp, 11 predicted proteins | sample GOMGulsemesocosm_6_FD_83659 | JGI IMG/M metagenome (GOLD analysis project Ga0105359, IMG submission 83659) | Methane-oxidizing microbial communities from mesocosms in the Gulf of Mexico - GOM8C Gulf of Mexico | ecosystem: Environmental > Aquatic > Marine > Cold seeps | place: Gulf of Mexico... | reverse complement strand
TTGAATATGTTTTCGATGAGAATGAATTTATTGGCGTTTTGTTTGAAAAAGTAAGTTCCATGTATGATAAAGCGGGGAGACGCTCTTTAAAGCCAACAGGGGAAACATTACTGGTAAAGTGTGATTTTGTTTTAGTCGCGGTCGGACAAGATACTGCCTTTCCTTGGATTGAACGAGATATAGGCTTAGATTTTAACGAATGGCAACAACCCGTACTTAAAGAGGCTTCATTACAATCTAGTCTCAAAAACGTTTTTTTTGGCGGTGATTCAGCTTTTGGCCCTAAAAATATTATCTCTGCAGTAGCTAATGGCCATCAAGCTGCAATTTCAATTGACCTTTTTTGCTATGGTAAAGACCCTGATCTTGAACGCCCAGAAAGTGGCTTTAATCTGATCAGTCAAAAAATGGGTATTCATGAGTGGAGTTATCAAAGCAAAATTAGCCATGAACAGCGCAATCCTGTACCCCACATTGAATGGAAAGAAGCAATAAAGGAACTCAAAAAAGAAGTTGAATTAGGCTTTGACGAAGAGCTCGCTTTAGAAGAAGCACATCGTTGTTTAAACTGTGACGTACACACAGTATTCAAGGAAGAGAGCTGTATTGAATGTTCCGCCTGTGACGATATTTGCCCTATGGACTGTATCACTTTTGTTGAAGTTGACGATAAGAGTAGCGAAACTCAGACAGAGCAAGTCATGTCACAATTGAAAGTACAAGAAATCAATCCTGAGCAAGATTTATTGGTATCAGCACCATTAAGAACAGGCCATTTAATGATCAAAGATGAGGATGTTTGTCTGCATTGTGGTCTATGTGCAGAACGTTGTCCTACAGGCGCATGGGATATGAAGAAACTTGATTTGACCAATGTTGCAGCGACAATAAAGGAGCAACAGTAATGTCAAAATTGGAAACACCGACGAAAAATACGCTAACGAATGCGATTAACAATTTCGTCATTCGCTTTGCTAATACCAACGGCACAGGTTCGGCAAGTGCCAACCAAATGTTCGCCAAAGCCATTTTAAGAATGGGAATACCTGTAAGTGCTAAAAATATATTTCCGTCCAATATTCAAGGGATGCCCACTTGGTTTGAAGTGCGAGTCAGTGAAAAAAACTATCTTGCAAGGCGTGGTGGTAAATCAGAGGTAGTCGTTGCCATGAATGCCCAAAGCTTAGCTGAAGATGTGCAGAGTGTTAAAGCCAGTGGCTATTTTTTATATGATTCAAGTAAAGAGCTCTCAGAACAATATATTCGGCAAGATATACATTATTTAGGCATACCGATCTCTACTATTTGCCTTAAAGAATATCAAGATCCCCGTCAAAGACAATTGTTTAAAAATGTTATTTACGTTGGAGCCCTAGCCGCATTATTGAATATAGAGTTTGATGCTCTTAAATCTTTAGTCGGCGATCAATTTAAAGGTAAAGAAAAACTTATAACACCTAACATATATGCACTTGAATTAGGTTATCAATATGCTAACCAACATTTTACTTGCCCATTACCCATTAAAGTTGAACGCAGAGATTTAATTAATAGCAGAATAATGGTCGATGGTAATACAGGTATTGGTTTGGGTGCGGTATATGGCGGTGCAACTGTGGTGGGTTGGTATCCCATTACACCATCTACGTCAGTGGTAGAGAAATTTGCCAGTTATTGTGACCGATTGCGCATTGATCCCGCCAGCGGTAAAAAGAATTATGCGTTAGTACAAGCAGAAGATGAATTGGCTGCGATTGGAATGACCATAGGAGCTGGTTGGAATGGTGCCCGTGCTTTTACAGCAACAAGTGGGCCTGGAGTTTCTTTGATGACAGAGTTTTTAGGCTTAGCCTATTTTGCAGAAATTCCTATGGTACTCATTAATGTACAAAGAGCAGGTCCTTCAACGGGTATGCCAACGAGAACGCAACAATCTGATATTTTGAGTTGCGCTTACGCTTCTCATGGTGATACCAAACAAATATTGTTGTTTCCAGAAAGCCCAACAGAGTGCTTTGAATTTAGCGCTCTATCTTTTGACTTAGCTGATAAATTACAAACACCTGTGATCATCATGAGTGATTTAGATCTTGGTATGAATGATCATTTAACTGAAGAGTTTAGCTGGAACGACGATAAAAAATACCAATTGGGCAAAGTGCTAAACGCACAGCAATTAGATGATATTGAGCAATATGGCCGCTATATCGATACAGACGGTGACGGTATTTGCTATCGAACTCTGCCAGGAACCCACCCAGAAAAAGGTGCTTTTTTTACCCGTGGTACTTCTAGAAACACCTATGCAGGTTATACAGAAAAGTCAGGTGATTATGTCGATAACATGCAGCGTTTAAGCAAAAAATTTGTTAGCGCTTGTAAAATAGTCCCTGAGCCGCAAATAAACCAAGGTAAAAAAGCCGCTAAAATTGGCCTTATTTATTTTGGCACGACAGCACATGCCATTACAGAAGCACTAGAACAATTGAAAGAACATGGTTTATCTGCCGATACCTGTCGCATTAAAGCTTTTCCGTTTAACCATCAACTTGGCCAATTTATTGACCAACATGACGATAACTATGTAATAGAGCAAAACCGTGATGCACAAATGCGCACTGTTATTAGTAATGAATTAACCATTGATCCCGCCAGGCTTTCACCGATAACCAATTACGACGGTCTTCCCATTACCAGCCGATTTATCGTTCAAAATATATTAGATAAATTATCAACTGAATTAACGAAAAAACAGGTAGGCTAAACGATGAGTTATCAAAAATCTAACTTTCACCACCCCCGTTTACCCGTCAATGATCTTGGTCTAACCTATCGAGATTATGAAGGTGCTTTATCCACTTTATGTGCTGGTTGTGGCCATGACTCCATAACGTCTGCCATTATACAAGCCTGCCATGAACTATCTATCGAACCTCACAAAGTCGCCAAAATGTCAGGCATCTGCTGTTCATCAAAAGCACCCAATTATTTTCTCAATAAAGCGCACGGATTTAATTCTGTACATGGCCGTATGCCATCAGTAACCACGGGGGCAAATTTAGCCAATAGAGATTTGTTATATCTAGCAATGTCTGGGGATGGCGATAGTGCCTCTATTGGGTTGGGACAATTTGCCCATGTTGTTAGGCGTCAACTCGATATGGTTTATATGGTTGCCAATAACGGTGTTTATGGCTTAACCAAAGGACAATTAGCTGCTACAGCGGATAAAGGCGTAAAAAACAAAGTAGGTGACTTAAGTTTATTCACTGACATAGATTTGTGTGTCATGGCACTTCAACTCGGTGCAACTTTTGTCGCAAGAAGCTTTTCAGGTGATAAAAAACAGTTGGTGCCCTTGATTAAGGCAGCAATGAGCCATCAAGGTTTTGCTTACCTTGATATTATTTCTCCCTGCGTCACGTTTAACAATCATGCGGGATCAACACGCTCTTATGATTATGTGCATGACCATACAACTACGGGTGCTGTTGTTGATTACGTGCCTGTAAAAACTGAAATAACGAGCGATTGTGCAGAAGGAGTTTGTGAAGATATATGTTTACATGATGGCTCGTTAATGCGAATAAAAAAATTAGCCGCTGATTATGATAACAAAGATGCGATGAAAGCCATGATAGATATAGAACAGCATAAAAAACAAGGTGAGATATTAACGGGTTTATTGTATTTAGATCCCACAGGCAGTCATTTCCATGAAGTAAATAACACTACAGATACACCTTTAAATCAGCTTGATCAAGATGCCCTTTGTCCTGGTTCAAGAGTGTTATCTAGCATCAATGAGAGTTTTCGATAGTAAGTATTTTTTTGGTATAGTGCCGGGGTGATACATCACTGAAGTATTGAACTTAACCGTTAGACCTAACCGGCGGATTTAGTTATTAGTTTTTTCTCCTATTAACTTTGAATTTAATTGATTTAATTGAACTATGAAATAAAAACAAATAAATTTAACCCCGTTTTACTTTCTCCTTCGTTTAATAAGTAACTTTCCTAAATCACCTGCAGGAAAGATAACTTAATGAAGGATATAAAATGAAAAAACTATGTTTACTGTCTTTACTATCTGCGACTATTTGTCTTGGTTTATTCGGTTTTATGGCGTTTTTAGTTGAAAATGATAAACCCGCTATTTTTATCCCTAAACCTATCCCCTTAGTTGAAGTTAATCAAACGCCGCCCGATACAAAAGTGAATGAAATAGTACGTTCAATACCTAAACTACCCCAGCCTATGGAAAATCCACCAAGTACTCCGCTACCCGATGTAGAAACGAATGATGATAGCATTGGCTTTGAAAAAATAACCATGAAATTAAATAATATTGGTACAAAAATAAATGCTCTTGCAAGAAACAGTGATGCAGACGCACGCCCTGTCGTTCGTATTAATCCTAAGTACCCACCAACCGCAGCTAGAGATGGCAAAGAAGGTTGGGTTAAATTAACTTTTAACATTAATGAAATTGGTGGCGTATTTAATATTAGGGTAGTAGATGCCCAGCCAAAGAGAATATTTAATAAAGCAGCGAAACAAGCTTTAAAAAAATGGAAATATCGTGCTAAATTAGCCAATGGAAAAGCGATAATTCAAGAAAACCTTAGCGTACAACTTGAATTTAAAATGGAAAGCTAATTTGAAATTACCGTCAATGATAAAGGGCTGGTTTAATCCAAACATTAAGCCCGATCTCTTATTAGATAAATACGCTCAATCAGGTGACCAAAAAGCACTTACCAAACTGATTGAGCTTTACAATCGTGATTTGTTTCATTTTTTGCTTAGCCAGTCAGACCGAGCTACGGCAGAAGATAGCCTGCAAAATACTTGGATAAAAGTGATGAAAAATGCTGGACAGTATAAGTTAGGTACCTCAGTAAGGAACTGGCTTTTTACTATTGCAAGGCATACCTTGATTGATGAACTACGACGGTTAAATCGCTGGCATACACAAGTTTTGTCTGAACACGACTTATCTTCGGTGACATTAAGCGAAGAAATCATAACAAAAGACAAGTTAACATTATTTAATCATATTGTTAGCCAGTTACCCTTTTATCAACGAGAAGCTTTTATCCTACAGCAGGAAGGTTTTTCATTGCATGAAATTGCCATTATGACCGATGAAAAACAAGAAACAATAAAGAGTAGAATTAGATATGCCAAGCAAAATATTAGATCAACTTTGGAGAACAAGTTATGACTTCGCCCTTAACCGATAACGAAATCAATAATTTGTATTCAAAGCGAAAACAACAAATAACTGTGCCTGAAATATCGTTTGATAATGCAATAGCTGAGCAGCCAGTAAAAGCACAACCAGTGACTAAGTTTAGCGTAAAAAGGTCATCAGCTGTCTTGTTTTCTTCATTATTCGCTTCTTTTGCAATATTTGCTTTGATCACGCATTTATTACCCGAAAAAACAGCAGATAAAATAAGTCAAAACAAGTCAATAAAAGCCATTCCCGTTGATTTAAAGGCATTATCGACAAAAAATGACGAGGCCGTAAACCTGCCTAATCCTCCCACGTTAAAAATAAAAACACCTAAAGAAAAAGCAATACCGCCGCAAATAAAGAAATTGCCGAGTGAAAAAGCAATAGTGCCACAGGTTACAACACCAAAAAGCTACCCTTTAAATTTGGCAGTTACATTATCGATGCCAACACTTTCCTTAGCGCAGTCAACACCATCATTGGCGTTTAAATCTTTACCCAAATACCCTCATACGGCTGCGAAAAAAAATATTGAAGGTAAAGTGAAATTAGCTTTTACGATAACGGCACAAGGGAATGTCGAAGATATAACTGTAGTAACGGCAACACCGGCAAAAACCTTTGATCGAGCAGCCAAGATAGCGCTAGGCAAATGGAAGTATCAAATTCCTGAAAATGCTGCTAATGATTGGGTTAAAAAAGGAAATATTGTCGAGTTTAATTTTAAATTGGAAAAATAACAGTTCAAGCAAAAGTTAAAAAATTAGTGCTTCCACATTTTATGTGGTGAAACTTCAGCTATCGAGACTTTCAGCAAAACTTTATTAAGCGGCATTAGCTTGGAGAGATAACTACAACGACTGATTTACAAAAAATTGGTTTATGGTGGGTGTCTATAGTGAAAATTCAACTAATAATCGTCTTCTTCAAGCCAATCTAAATAATTGCTAAAAAATACCGACCAAAAAACCTCTGCGGCGGAAAGTTCGATTAACTTTTGTTGCAACGCTGTCAGTTGAGTTGTATTGGTAATAGTAGTTTCATCAGCAACGAATAAAGACTCTGTTTGACAGCTAGTTTGCTGCAAATAATTTAAACTAGTAATAAAGCCCTTTAATGAAGGCGTTACCTCTTCAACATGCCAAAAACTTTCACCTTGTATCGCTGTATAAACAGGGTAATCACTTTTGCTAGTATCAATAAAATAAGGGTCGCCCATTTCGAGATCCATGGCGATCACCAACCAGTTACTATGCCATTTCCCTTGGTCTGTACCTGTTAAATCGCTGCCATCGTCATCACGACTAAAGCCAAGCTGGCTTAAATTAAGTTCATCCTGTTCAGTCATTATTTTAAAACCTTGAGGGCCAAAATAGACTTCTTTTGAATTTATATTATTTAGAATCGTTAATATTGCTGAATTGGTCATAATCTTCTTTTTTTCTAATTAAATATTTGATAGGAATGTTAATAACAACAGTAGCTAATTGTAAGCGAAAAATAGAAACACTCACAAGATAGCTTAATGTATTTTTTGACTGTAAATATCGTCACTTGCAGGGGCTTGAGTTGATAAATACAAAAAATCTCCATTCGGACTTATATCAAAACTGGTTTTGTTCCATTTGATAATCCCTTGAAAAATCACTTGGTTTTCACCTGAAATCAAATCCCGTTTAACTAAAGCGGTTTGTTCATCGTAGCTCTTGTGATCTAAATAATATAATTGATTCTCATATAGCACCCAATTCTTCCAACTATGTTCAGGAAAATCTTGCCACACTAAATCAGCTTTACCGCCAAGTAGCGGCATACGCCAGAGCCCTTCCCCATGACGGGTAAAATAAATAAAATCACTATGTGTTGGAGAATAAGGTGAAATACCGGAAGCTGTAGTTAATATTACTGGCTTACCCCCTAAACTTGAAATTCGACAAATTTGCCAGCTATTGCCAACCTGACAACTGGCAATTAACCACTGAGCATGCGTACTCCAGCGCGCATCTGATATTGAGAATTTTCCAGTTTCAATGGCGGTTAACTTTAAGCTATCTAAATTAAAAATATAAAGCTTAACCAATAAATTAGTTTGCACAACCAACAAAAGATTTTTTCCATCAGGAGACCATGAAACATCAATGATCGCGGCTTTAGTGATATGCGTGAGTTGTCGCTGCTCTTTACCATTAACCTTGGCTATCCAAAGCTGATCTGTACCACTACGATCAGCAATAAAAGCGATGTTCTCTCCATTAGGTGACACCCTTGGCTGGTGATCTTTACGGGTCGATGAAATTAGCTTTACTGGTGACTTACCCCTTCCCTGATTTAACGCTAAAGCTACAATATTGCTCACTTGTTGACTATTGGCAAAGACCAAAGTTTTACTTTTTTTATGATAATCTATTCGATGATATGAACCTTGTGCTAACAATAAATCACTGTCATCGGCCAATGATATAAGCCGCAAGGACTGATTTATGTCTTGATCTAGCGCGTAAATAATAGAACGCGCATCCAACCAAGACAGGCCAAATATATTTCCTTGTCCTTCGATAGCAGTTAACGCTTTTGTTAACGGCAAACGTCTATCGCCGTTTTCTTGGCTATTTACTCTTTCCAATAAAGTGGTCTGATAAATAGCGGAATGATGACTAGGTTTTAACTTACCCCTAACGAAAATCAAACTCGCACCATCACTAGATACCCTTGGACTATAATCTGTTGTACCTCCATGTTGCGGAAAAGTAATTTGACTAGCGGTTTTATCCGCAATATTAACAGCAACTAAAGCCCTAATATCTGTGCTGATATCTTGGGTAAAATATAATTCTTTTCCACTAATTGACCAATCTAAGGACATTTTAAATCGATTGGCACAACTTGCTACATGAAATTGTTGCGTTAAATCGGATAAGGCCAACCAGTAAACCTTGCAACTTTGTTGGGTTTCATCGTATTGAGTAAATGCCAAATTTAATCCGTTAGGTGAAAACCTAGGACCAAACTGTTTAATTTTTTGTTGGCTATTGAATGGAATTTTTGCGATTACTTTGTGAGTAAATACATTTTGTAGAATAATTTGAGAGCTGTTACTGCCTTGTTCTTCATAAACATAGGCTAATACTTTACCGTCTGGCGAAATGGTTGGTGCATTTTCTATTCCTGGCTGACTGGTCAATGGTAGAGCTGGAGCAATATTTATTTCAGCGCTAGTATTAATGTCTTTTGCCACTTGAGGGAAAAAAGAAGAAATATTTAAATATATCGTTAGTACAATCAAGATTATCGAAAAAAACAAAACTTTTAGAGCCAATAAGTTACGGCTTTTACGCCTTTCGGCGTTCATAGCTGATGAACTTATCGATTGGTTATTTACTCTCGAACTAGTAGCCATTTCAATCTGGGTAATCGTGCCTAACCAACGATAACCAGCTTTTGACAATGTTTCAATGTACTGAGGACTTTTGGCATTATCACCGAATACTTTGCGCAAGTCTGAAATCGCACGTGCAATAAGTTGCTCACTAACAATAACTGTGGGCCATACTTGTTGGTAAATAACTTCCTTAGCGACTGGTCTACCTTTATGCATCAGCAAAACTAATAAGACATCTTGCATTTTGGAAGTGATCTTGACCTTTTCATCGCCAAGCACCAATTGCATGCTCGGAGCATCCAATAACCAATCATCTAATTGCCACTGTATCTTTCTAGCTTGCGTTAGCTCCATTTAGCTTTTCCACATTAAATTCTGTTTTGGCTTTCGCACCTATTCGAGCGCTAAATTACCGAGTAACTTAACCTCAACATATCTACCTAATGGCTATCTATGCCAGTTCATTATAACAAGAAAGTGATGGTTTTCATTGATTTAATTAAAATGAAAAAAAACACTAACACACTGTTTTAACTGAATTTCATTATTATTGAACGTTTTTTGAATCCTAATTGAATCTTAGTTGCATGGAGAAAAAGAATACCAAAGGCCATGATAAAAACGAAATCAAACAAAAACAGGATCTGTCATGTTTAAAACAACATTATTGTTATTCATTATTTTAACGCAATTTTTCATCACTGCTGATGCAACTATGAACGGGCAATTGCCACCGCCTCAGTACGACTCTAAACAAGCTAGTATGTGGGTTGAAAAAATGCTGAAAGCGCATGGGGAAAACGGCCCTTGGCATAAAAGCAAAACCATTGGCTTTAATCACAGTCTTTACACCTTAAATTTCCCTGCCGAATTAAACCCATGGTGGATAAGTCACGAGCAATATCAGCATAAAGATAGGCGTGGTTATCATTACTATCCTATGGAAGATTCTTTATTGGTATTTAAAAATGGTAAAACATTCTTTCAAAATTGGAAATTGCCCAACCCTCCTGGAATGATGCCTTACTTCAATTATCGCTTTGTTGTATTACCTTGGTTGCCTTTAGAAAATGGGGCTGTATTGAGTTATACGGGAATGGGAACATTGCCGAATATGGATAAGAAATTTCAAACAGTTAAATTGCAGTTTATTGCGCAAGCGACTCAAACACCCAATGATTATTTGCGTTTATATATAGACCAAGACTCTGGCTTACTTAAAGGCGTTGAATACAATTCTACTTACGCACCTTTATTAGATGCAATGCAAGTTCAAGGGGATGAATTTGGTCCTGGTTTTCATGTTTATGACAGTTACCAGCAACATAAGGGGTTATTGTTCCCTCAGCGCTATAGCACCTTCTTTAATAACAATAAAGCGGGCGTACATGCGATTACTAATATTTCACTAACCCAGCCTTATAACGAGAAACTCGCTCATCGTGCTGGCGGTTTTGATCCTGTCACCGCACATCCGACTAAACGTAGAAATACGTTAAGCGAATAAGGAGTAATTAAATATGAAAAACGCAATCAAACTAATACTGACACTTTCTGTCATGGCATCCTTGTTATTTCTATCGGCTTATAGCTATGCGGGTAAATTCTATGCATCTAAAGGAATAGCAATAGAGGGATATGATCCTGTTAGCTATTTTACTGATAATAAGGCCCAAATTGGCAACAAAGCATTTAGTTATAAATGGCATGATGTTACTTGGCAATTTGCCAATAAGTTACATTTGGAATTATTCATAAAAGCACCACAAAAATATGTACCTCAATTCGGCGGTTATTGTGCCTTAGGGGCTGCACATAATGGCGCTGTACCGACAGATCCTGAAACTTTTACCATTCATAAAGGAAAGTTATATTTAAACATGGCATCTCCTGTTGGTATTACTTGGCGTTTAAATCCTGATTTTCATATACAAAGAGCGAGTAAAGCTTGGGCATCAGGAAATATAGATTTTTATTAGCGCTATATTTAGTTCAACAACCAATAACTGGATAAATAAACAGTTATTGGTTATTATCAACATATCATCAATTACTTGGATAACCTTCCTTCATCCATGAAGCTGTACATTGCCGAAAAACCTAGCTTGGGTAGAGCAATAGCCAACGCGTTACCTAAACCCCATAAAAATCATCAAGGCTATATTGAACTTGGCAATGGCGATATGGTGAGTTGGTGCATAGGGCATATTCTAGAACAAGCTCAACCCGAAGCTTATGATCAAGCTTTTAAAAAGTGGAATTTTGAACATTTACCTATTATACCCAATCAATGGCAATTGAAACCTAAAGCACAAACTCGCTCACAATTAACAGTATTGAGAAAGTTGGTAAAACAGGCCAAAACACTTGTTCATGCAGGAGATCCCGATAGGGAAGGACAACTCTTGGTGGACGAAGTGATTGATTTCTTAAAAGTTAGCCAAAATAAGAAAAGGCAAACTAAGCGCTTGCTGGTCAGTGATTTAAATGTTGCGGCAGTTAAACGTTCTTTAGATAATTTAAAAGATAATCATCAATATACCGCTCTTTCTGTATCTGCATTGGCCCGTTCGCGAGCAGACTGGTTATATGGCATCAATCTAACCCGTGCATACACACTACAAGGTCAAAAAGTCGGTTTCCAAGGCGTTTTATCTGTCGGGCGTGTGCAAACCCCTTTATTGGGTTTGGTAGTGCGTCGTGAACAAGAAATTGAACAGTTTCGAACCAAACCGTTTTATCAAGTGCTTGCCCATTTGAACTCTGGGAAGCCGGGTGCACAACTAACATGTCCCTTTAGTGCGAAATGGCAAGCCAGTGAACAATGCCAGCCATATATGGATGATGAAGGACGAATACTGGTAAAAGCCTTAGCTGAAAATGTTGTTAATAGGATCACCAATCAACAAGCAATTGTTAATAGCTGCAAAAAAGAAGAAAAAAAGCAATTACCGCCTCTACCTTATAGCTTATCAAGTTTGCAAATAGATGCAGCAAAGCAATTTTCGATGAATGCGAAGTTAGTCTTAGATATTTGTCAAAGCCTCTATGAAAAACATAAGCTTATCACTTATCCACGTAGTGATTGTCGATATTTGCCTATGGAACATTTTAAACAGTCACCTCAAATAGTCGAGATGCTGAAAGGTTCAACTAGCACTATCTCAAAGGCCGCCAATAGTGCCAATACGAAGCTAAAAAGCAAGGCGTGGAATGACAAAAAAATTACGGCTCATCATGCAATAATCCCGACAGAGAAAAACGCCAATAACATCAAGTTAAATTCATTTGAAAAAAATATTTATGCCTTAGTTTGTCGAAATTATATCGCCCAATTCTATGGTGCTTACAAATATAAATATACCACAATAGAAGTGGTTATTGCTGGTGGTGCTTTTAAGACAAATGCTAAAAGCCCCATAGACTTTGGCTGGAAGGTTTTATTTCAAAAAAATAAACAAACTACTCAGCCGTCCAGTAATTCCGATGAAAATGGGCTAGATAATAATGATGAACAAGTATTACCTGAGTTACAAAAAGGCGATATTTTACATTGTGAGCGGGGTGAACTACTTAGTAAGAATACTCAACCACCTAAATCATTCACCGATGCGACATTGTTAGCCGCAATGACAGGTATTAGTCGTTTTGTCCAAGATATCAATGTAAAGAAAATTCTAAAGGACACTGATGGTTTAGGCACGGAAGCTACACGAGCAGGCATAATTGATTTATTATTTAAACGTGGATTTTTATACCGACAGGGCAAGTTGATCCACGCAACAGACATAGGTAAAGGCCTTGTTGCTGCATTACCTGAGATAGCGACAAAACCGGATATGACTGCGCAATGGGAAGCGACGCTAAACGCCATTTGTGACAAACAAGCCAGTTACCAGAGCTTTATGGAGCCACTTAGCAACACCTTATTTACCATAATTAAAAATGCAAGTGAGCATTTACCAACTCAATTAAAAGGGTTAAAAAGTAGCGGTAAAAAGCCTTACACTAATAAGCGAAAAAGCCGTAAAGCTCAGAACTAATAACTTGAGCTTTATCGATATTAATAGGCAAACAATCAGTAAGTTAAATAGACTAATTTAACTGTTCAATAAAGTCGGTAAACTGAGTCAATAGTTGCTGGTTGTTATTGAATTCGGCGTTAAAAACTGATGCTAATAATTGATCGAACTCACTTTGTTGATCACTTAATATTTTGTCGGCTTTTTCTCGAATTTGATGAAATTGCTCAACAAAATCCAATACGGGTCTCACTGTTGTGGCTAATTCAGGCGCTTCGTTTTCGTTATAATTAGCAATCTCTTGATATGTTTGACTAACATAACTGGTTTGAGTTTGTCGTAACTCTAAACTAAATGAACTTAACTGCTCTTGGTCATAGCCAAGCTTTAAGGCTTTATCGAAAGCCTTTTCAATATTGCCATTAAAAAATGCATGCTCAATTTTGCTGACATCTTTAATCAAATCGTTAATGGCTTGGCGTTCTTCATCATCTAAATCACCTTCAACAGAATAGCTAAAATTCAATTCTGAATAAGAAGACGAGCTTGATTGATAACTCACAGCTGTTGAATTTGGATCCTGATAATAACCGAAACTCTCACTTGATTGGCGTTCTTTCAAAGCACTAAAAGAAATAGTGACAATATCACCATCAGCAGTAGTTATTGACAAGTCACTACTATTTGATGAGGAATTATAGCGCTCACTACTATATTCAATGGCCTGTGATGTTGGTGTGGGTAAGGATATGATTTGAGCATCATCTTCTGATGTTAAGCCAATAGCAATATCATCCATAGCCGTTGAAATAAGCCCTCTGCTTTGTTCTATGCCTTCTACGAGTTCATCATCAAGTAAATTTAAATCTGCCAGCTCTGCAATTGCTTCATCAATGCCTTGATTTGCCCCCATACGAGCTTGTCCTAACATTTCTTCTAATTCACTGGTTGTTGCACCTCTGGCTTTTGCGGCTTGCAAACTTGAATTTACAAAAGACATTACGTTTTCAGCGACTTTATTAAAATCAAAAACATGCACTTCATCTACACTTTTTGCCTGAGGTTCACTTACAGAGGTTTCATTAGCTATTGCTTGCTCAGATGAAGAAAACTTGACAGAAATCGCTTGATAGACCAGCTTCATGCCAACAGCAGATTTATTACTTAATGATAAAGGGTTATCTTGTCGACTTTCAGATTGACCAGCGGTAGATTGATGATTATGTAATCGTGAGTGATTAAAGTTTGCAAATGGGTTAAATCCCATTTGGTTGCCAATACCGTTCATGACAATTTCTCGGTTGTTACGTTAAATCTATATCGGCAATACTGGCTAAAACTTAAGCAAACTATTAAAATATTCAGACAATACTAGACAAACTTTT
>Ga0105359_10002954_pt1 | contig 14029 bp, 12 predicted proteins | sample GOMGulsemesocosm_6_FD_83659 | JGI IMG/M metagenome (GOLD analysis project Ga0105359, IMG submission 83659) | Methane-oxidizing microbial communities from mesocosms in the Gulf of Mexico - GOM8C Gulf of Mexico | ecosystem: Environmental > Aquatic > Marine > Cold seeps | place: Gulf of Mexico... | reverse complement strand
TAATCCCAATTTTTTCCCCTTTAACCCTGCTACATTAACAATATCTTTGTGTGCCAGTAACATATCGCCACCATTAGAAAAATCGGCGACTAGAAATACAACGGGGTTAATGCCAGTGACTTCGCGGGCGCTATAGAGTTCCATTAGGGTGCCGGCCATAATATCAATATGGCCTTTCTCAAAAGCTCTGCGACCATCAGCCAAAGTCTGAAAGGGAATAAGTTTTACTTCTAGGCCTTCATCTTTGTAATACCCTAGTTGATTGGCCAGAGTTAAATATTCGTAGCCAGGCCAAGCATTAATGCCAATACGTAGCGCGGCAGGAGGTGTCTTTGAGCAGCTGGATAAAAAGAGGCTAAAAAAAACTAACAAGTAAAGTGAGGTGTGACGCATGTGATTATCTTCCTTGAATTGAGATAAGAGTAATCACTAAAGAGTAGTAAAGGAATGAGCAAGCGTCCATGGAGTGAACGCTTGCTGTGGTGAGCCGCTTTGTTTTTGCTTCTAGGCCTTAGAGACTAACCAGCACCATACAAAGAATCTTGCATGTGCAAACACGCATAAGCGGTAATGAAAGCCTGTTCTTGGAACTGCTTCAACTTAGTTTGCTTATATTCCATCAAGATAGGAGTGTGCTTTAACTGTTCTTTAATACGGGCACCCGTTACCAAATCAACATTAATGCCTTCAATCAGCTGAATTGCTGCTTCTAATTTGAAGCCTACTGCGCCGCCAGCGAACTTACCTTTCATTGGGCGTTCTTTAACAACAACTTTGTCGATTTTGTAGTCGGTTACTAGTTGAAGAATTTGACGCTGAAACCAACGCATGTTCTCGGTATCTTGAGTATTGGTGATGGTGATTTTGCGCTGACGCACTTCAGGAATGTCTAATAAACCCATGTTTTTAGACATGATGCAGAAGATGGCGTCATCGCCTTTTAATTCAACGGCACAAATACGCATAAGGAAGGTTCCACTTAAATAGGAGTGATAATAAGGATAGCTGATAAATAATAGCGGCTATTATACTCTTTTTTACTAAACTCTGTATTGCTGTTTATCGGTGTCTCAAGCATGATGGCGGCTATTCGTAGGTAGGCAGTATTTTTAAGTAAATAGACAGTATTTTAGCTGGAATAGCTGGGTGGTAAGGTAAATATGACATTGTTAAAGGCGTGGTTGAAGACGTTCTTGAAGACTCAATTTGATGTGGTGAGTTTCATTGTATTAGCGGCAATTTTCTTGCTTTGGCCTGAAATAGACCTTTGGATCAGTGGTTTATTCTACAACCCAGAGCAGGGCTTCATTTATCGTGATAATGCGGTGGTTTTATCAGTTTATGAGCTGTTTCGTCATGTGCCTAAATTCTTATTGCCTCTGCTATTGATTATAACGGGCTTAAGCTTTGTTAAAGGTCGCTTTGGCCTAGGCACGGATCAGCGTAAGCCTTGGGTCTTTCTTACTCTAGCCTTATTAATTGGCCCAGGGATTCTGGTGCATTTAGTGGCAAAAGAAAACTGGGATCGACCGCGTCCGCGTTCAGTGCAAGAATTTGGTGGCCATATGGACTTTATTCCTGCTTTTATTCCAGCGGCTATGATTGCAGATCAGCCAGGTAGTAATAAGTCTTTCTTAAGTGGGCATGCCGCGATGGGCTTTTATATGATGGTACTGGCTTGGATATTTCGCCGTAAAAGTTGGTTGTATGCGGGTTTGGCCATGGGCTTTGTGGTGAGTTTTGGCCGCTTGCTGCAAGGCGGCCACTTTGCCAGTGACCTAATTTTTGCTGGCTACCTCTGTTATTTCAGCTATCGCTTACTTTCATATTGGATATTGGGTTATAGCCGTATTTTGCCAGACTCTGGTTCTAGCTCTGATCTAGGAGGCAAGAAAGCATGATAAGCCCTATTGAGTATATTCAAAAACCTACTGACTTAATTGAAAGCCAGCGTTTATTCCATGGTCGTGGTCATGCTTATCCAGGGCTTGAGCATGTGAATATCGACTGGATTGCTCCTGCTATCATTATCACACTCTACAGTGAGGTAGAGCGTGATTGGTTAGAAACACTCTGCAGTGAGCTGCAAGTTGTATTCCCTGAGTGTGAAAATCTACAGGTGCAGTATCGTTGTCGCCCTAGAGCCCCCTTTGAAGCTATGAAGGGTGGGGAGGTTGATCAGCTAACTGCAGTAGAAAATGGCCTGAAATATCATATCAGTCTTGGCCGAGCGCAAAATACTGGCCTATTCTTGGATATCGCTAATGGACGCTCTTGGGTTAAAGATAATAGCCAAGGTAAAAACGTACTGAATCTGTTTTCTTATACTTGTGGCTTTTCGGTCGCTGCCTTAGCGGGTGGTGCTCAGCGGGTTGTAAATATCGATATGGCCAAAGGGGCATTGTCGACAGGCCGTGATAACCACCGTTTGAATGGTCATGATATGACTAAAGTGATTTTTCAAGGTATTGATATTTTTAAGTCTTGGAGTCGAATTAAGAAATATGGCCCGTATGATATTTTGATTTCTGACCCGCCTAGCTTCCAAAAGGGCAGTGTGGATATTCAGCGTGATTATTACAAAATTATTAGTCGTATTCCTCAGCTGGTAAAGCCTGGAGGGATGTTGATGTTATGTCTTAATTCACCAAATTTGGATGATGACTTTCTTAAGCAGCAAGTAATAGAGCATTGTCCAGATTGCCAGCTAGTAGGGAGAATTGAAAATCCAGCGGTATTTAAGGAGGCTCAGCAAGGTAAGGGACTAAAAGTTTATTTGTATCAATATTTATAGCGCCACGTCACACTATTGAAACTAGTTATAAAAGCTTAGCTTGTTAGAAGTGTATTCGGATAAAACCGTGCTATATTTAACACGTGAAGTGATACTTAATCATCGTTCAGTATAAGGGTAGGATACATGCAGCGCGTAACTAAAGAAGAATACCCGTTAGATTCACTACAGCGTATTTTAAACGGCGTAACCTTCTTTAAAGAGCTGATCCAAAATGATGAATCTCAATTTGAGGTTTTGATGAGCATCGCTCAGATTGTGACAGCTGAGCCCAATGAAACCATTATTGAAAAAGGAGATTACAGCAATAGCCTGTATTTCCTTTTACGCGGCCAATTATCTGTTTTTGTTGAGGGTGATAAAGGCGAGCAGGTATTAAACGAGATTAATGCCGGTGAAGTTTTTGGCGTAATGTCTATGCTATTGATTCAGCCACGATCCGCTTCCGTTAAAGCCCATGCTAAACCCGTATTACTTGCTGGTATTGATTTTAAGCACTTCAGTGATATCGAAGATTTCACCTTATTCAGCTTAGAAACCAAGCTCGCATTTTATCGTATGGTTGCCAATAACTTACGCTGGACATTAGAGCGTAATAAAATGGAAAACCCGCAGCATCCATTAGTCAGTAGCTTATTCAAAATCCCTCTTTTTGTCGGCCAAAAAGGCGGCCAAGAAGAACTGGAAGCCTTATTCAATCAAGCACACTTATTAGCCAAATTGGTTAGTGAATGGAATGATTCCAAGGCATAAAGTTTGTAAAACATAAATCGCATAAAATTCTGATTTACCTCATTAAACGTCTTTAAATAATAGAATTATCCACTAGAGCTGATTTGTTAGCTTTGCTAAGGTATTACTCTGTATTCCAACAGAATAATAACTATTCAGCGCTAGGAGATTTCTATGTCTTTAACCGACAACATGCCAGATAACAAAGGCTACTTCGGTGAATATGGTGGCCAGATTTTACCACCAGAAATGCAGGCCATCATGAATGAAATTGATGGCGCCTATGAAGAAATTCGTCATACCAAAGAGTTCCAACAAGAGCTGGCTGAGCTGTATGCAAAATATGTGGGCCGCCCAAGTCCTATATTTCATGCAAAGCGTTTGACTGAACATGCCGGTGGCGCGCAAATTTATTTAAAACGCGAAGATCTAAACCATACTGGTGCGCATAAAATTAACCATTGTTTGGGGGAAGCGTTATTAGCTAAGTACATGGGTAAAACCAAGGTCTTGGCAGAAACCGGAGCAGGTCAGCACGGTGTTGCACTGGCCAGCGCATGTGCTTTAGTGGGTATTCCTTGTGAAATCCACATGGGTGAAATCGATATTGCGAAAGAGCACCCGAACGTCGTAAAAATGAAGATCTTAGGTTGTAAGTTGGTTTCAGTAACTCGCGGTACTAAAACATTAAAGGACGCAGTAGATAGTGCCTTTGATGAATATTTAATCGACCCAGTGAATTTCTTTTATGCTATTGGTTCTGTGGTAGGCCCGCATCCATTTCCAAAAATGGTACGAGACTTCCAAAGTATTATTGGCACAGAAGCTCGTCAGCAATTCCAACAGCAAACTGGCGCTTTACCAAATAAGATAATGGCCTGTGTTGGTGGCGGTTCTAATGCCATGGGAATATTCACGGCATTCTTAGATGATAAAGAAGTTGAGCTGGTGGGCATTGAGCCCGCAGGCAAGGGCTTAGATACTTCCGAACATGCAGCAACGATGACCTTTGGTACAAAAGGCGCGATTCATGGTTTTGAATGTTTAACGCTGCAAGATGATAAGGGGGAGCCGTTACCGGTTTATTCTATTGCCTCTGGGTTAGATTATCCTGGAGTAGGGCCGCAGCATTGCCATTTAAAAGATATTGCTCGTGTGCGCTATGAAGCGATTGATGATGAAGAGTGTCTTGATGCTTTTATGGTGCTATCACGTACTGAAGGTATTATTCCTGCCCTTGAAAGTGCTCATGCGGTGGCCTATGCCATGAAGCAAGCTAAGAGCTTGCCAGCAGACCAGACTATCTTGGTAAACCTGTCTGGTCGCGGTGATAAGGATGCTGATTTTGTTGCGGAGAAATTAGGTTTGTAAAAACGGTTGGAAATATTGAAAATAAAAAAAGGAGCGTAAATGCTCCTTTTTTGTTTTTAGCTTTGCGAATTAATACTACTGAACCTTCACCTGATAAATAAGGTTAAAGCTTGGAATAGTATTTGGACTAATGCTGGTATCTTTTGGCAGCATGCTGCCGTCTAGTGTTAGTTGAAAATCGGTAACATTATTATCATAGCCATCGGTATCTGCTACAGGGCTATAGTTGAAGCTTGCTCCATCATCGTTTGAATAACTCAGTATTCCATAGCTTAAACCGCTGCTTTCTATCCCGCTGCTGTCGATAAAAGCAACTGCGCTGCTAGTAGGTATTCCCAAGTTTAGGCTATTTACAAATAGACTTAAATTCTCAGATATTGTTTGTGAAATTACCACGCTATCTGGGCTGCTACTGATTACGGATTTGTTTTCCCCCGTAAGTGTGTAACGTAAAACCGCTCCTGGGATTGCTTTATCGTTAGCGCCAGGAATGGCTGGGCTGTCTTGTATTTCAATCGCCATACTTAGTTGAATGTCGGCATTTCCTTGGCAATGAAAAAATGCACTAGCAGGTACAATACTTATATTTTTATTCGGCTCGCGCCAGTAAGCATAAAATGAATCTTGTCCGGTATATTCTTGATGACGATAAGTGAGTCTATGCTGTCCTTTTGCTAAACCAATAGTGCCTTCATTATTAGGGCTGCCAGATGCGCCATGGCCACCGTACCAAGCGCTAACGACGGTATCATTAATTTTTAATTCAACAGCATCGTCGCCATCAACGGCAAAGCCATAAAAACCATCTTCGGCAATAGTGATATTCGCTTCTAAGATGGTGAAATAAGTTTCACTATTGCTTAGGTTAAATGGATTACCAGAATTATAATTAATTTGGCTAAGAATAGTTTGTCCATCCAGCTTGCTGGTGATGGCAAGATCAGTCTGCCATTGATCAAACTCAGCATTGTTATCAACTAAAGTATCGCTGTAGTCTTGGCTATTATAGAAACGAGTAAATACCCCAGAACTAGAACAGGTAGTCGGGGAAGCAGGTTCTAGTTGCCAGATAGGTAGGGTATTAGAGTGGGAATTATTATTTAATCTATTATCAAACTGACGAGGATAAATAACAGCTGATAATGTTCCATTTACTTGCGGAGGTTGTACTGCAGTAATGTCTAAATTTAATAGTGCCGAGTTGTTATTACCTTTAGCGATTATTGCTGAATATAGACAATCTATTTCTTGTTCGCTACCACTTGTACTAATAATACTACAAGCCCAATTAGTACCTGAAGAACTGGCTAATTCAATGCCTTCTGACAGAGTAAAGGCGATTCGAGTCGGAGGTATGCTATCTTCATCTCTATTCGCATTAGTCACCGCAAATGTGGCTTGCTTTGATGAGTTAAGTAGCCATGCTTCAGGATAATTATTACTGTTATTGTCAAAAGCTAAATCTATTTCACAGACATTATGTCTTCTAAAGCGATAGGTCGGTTCGGCAACTGGACAAGATCGGGAATGAATTTGAATTGAGCTAGTAGAAAAAGTCTCCCAGCCTTCAGAATATTCAGGAGGGCGAGTTGGGCGTTTAAACTGTACGGTAATACCGCCATCGCAACAGTCTTCAAAACCAAGTACTTCTAGCTTGTGGTAACCTTGTGCTAAATAGATTGAACCACGTAGGATTTGGTTATCGTTACTTGAGCCTGTACCCGTCCAAGTTCCCCAGTTATTTGCCCACCATAAATTATCTGTCCACTGTTCATCAAGCGCTGTGTTATTAACGTATAAACCACCACCACGACCGAAGTCAGCACCGTAACGGAACTGCCAAATTCCTGCGACGTCAGCATAAAAATAACTTTCAGAAAAAGCAGCAAAATTATCACTATTCGAGAACTGTGCTTTATTGGTAATACCAGTGAAATCAGTTATATGGGTGCAGCCGTGATTGCTATCGTTATCGTTTGCGGAGTCAAAAAACGATCGGGCTTGGCTTAAGTTTCTAGGATTAGTAAACCTAGACATACCACGAGTATGAAATTTTATCCCAGGCTCAGTAAAAGTCTGCGGAGTGTTAGCTTGGGGAGAGGCGTAGTCATTGCCATAGAATAAATACAATCTTAGGCTTGAAGAAATTTCTGGGGTTTTAATCCAGATAGTTGCTGATTCAGCAGCAGCATCCCAACTTTCAATCCAGAAACTTAATACGCTAACGGGTTCTGCTGTAGAAAAATCATTTTGATCAGAAATTCGTAAATCATGGCCATCTTGGCTCCAAACGTAGTCTGGGCTTAAGTCATTGCTATCGATAACAATTTTGACTTGGTAATCCGCTGGGGTATTACCTGAAATATCTAATTGAGTACGAAAAGGCCATTCACAGGAATCGCGGGCCCAAGTTGGCAGGCTTAAAATTAATGAAGTAAAAAGAAGTAAACTATAACGCAACATAGGTTGTGCTCATACAGATGTAAATAGATTGTATCTTAAACAATAACTTCTTATCTTTCCGTAAAAGATTGTAACTTCAAGCTTCTATGATTAATCGTGACGAACCTTACCGCGCATAGACTTAGTTTTACTGTGCTTGGTTTTTTTATCCATACGCTTATTTTGCGATGAACGGCTGGGTTTAGTCGGGCGGCGGGCTTTTTGAGTGACAACCGCTTGGCGAATTAGAGAGACTAAGCGATCGAGAGCGGCTTGGCGGTTGAGTTCTTGGCTTCTGTGTTCTTGGGACTTGATTATAATGATGCCGTCTTTAGTAATGCGGTGATCACTGAGGGCTAATAATCGCTCTTTATAGAACTCTGGCAAGGTTGAGGCTTTAATATCGAAACGCAAGTGAATAGCACTCGATACCTTATTCACATTCTGGCCGCCAGCGCCCTGAGAGCGCATCGCTTGTAGATCAAGTTGATCGCTAGGAATAGAAACGGAGTGAGATATAAATAACATGGTGAATACAATAACCAAGGAAAAGGTGAATAATCTTTTATACTTATTGTAACGGATACCGTAGGGCTAGTCTTTTCTAATCACAGGGCTAACCAGTTTGGCAAAATAATCTTTAAGATAATCTATCAATAGACGCAGTTTTTTTGAGCCTGTAGTACCCGGGGGGAAAACGCCAAAAATGTTGATGTCTTTTAATTGATAATCATCCAGTATTATTTCTAATTTTCCTGCTTGTACTTTAGGCCAAGCATCATAAAGCGGAATTCTTCCTAAACCATGGCCACCTTCAATAAACGCGGTACGTGCGGCGGCATTGTTAGTACTGATACTACCTTTCACAGCCACGCTATATGAACGACTGCCTTTAATGAGCTCTATTGCCCCTGAGGTCAGCTTATAAATAACCCAATCATGCTGCTCTAAATCGACTGGGGTTAATGGTCGGCCATGCTTTTTAAAATAATCAGGTGATCCACACAGGCAGGTCGGAAGTGTTGATAACTTGATAGCTTGCAGACCAGAGTCGGGTAGTGGGGCACCGCGAATCGCAAGGTCGATGCCTTCTTGCATAATATTCACCACTTCATCGGTAAGCATTACGTCTAGCTCAATCTTAGGGTACAGACGACGAAACTCATTCAGCGCTGGAACCACCATGTTTAAGCCCGCATTCACTGGACAGGTAATTTTTAATAAACCTTCTGGTTCATTCTTCAGGTTTTCTATTTGCTGATTCGCGGTCGTGGCCTGCTCGGCAATGATGCGACAAGACTGATAATACTCGCTGCCTGCTTCGGTTAATGAAATTGAACGAGTAGAGCGATTCAGCAGCTTTACCCCAAGCTGAGACTCCAGCTTTTTGATGTGATAACTGACCACAGCGCGGGATAGGCCTATGTGCTTGGCCGCCGCAGTAAGATTGCCCTGCTCAACGACTTGGGCGAAGACCACCATGCTTTTGAGTTGTTCGAAGGATAGATTCATCGCTTAATTGTATCAATAATTCGAACAATGTAGTTCATTTTCTTCATATTGTTTGATTAGACTAGCAGGAATACACTGGATTCAACTTCAAAAAAGACGAGATCACGACAATGACTGCAACAACAGCGAACACAAATGTTAAAAAAGTATTAATGGTTTTGACTTCTCATGCCGAGCTTGGCAATACCGGTGAGAAAACAGGTTTCTGGGTAGAAGAATTCGCAGCTCCTTATTATGCCTTTGTTGATGCAGGAATTGAGGTAAGTCTTGCTTCACCCGCTGGTGGTCAGCCACCAGTTGATCCTAAAAGTGAATTAGAAGATTTTCAAACCCCATCTACTAAGCGCTATGACGCAGATGGTGAAGTACTTGCACTAATGGCAAATACCGCCGTTTTGGCGGATGTTAATGCAGAAGATTATGACGCTGTTTTCTATCCTGGTGGTCACGGACCATTATGGGATCTTGTTGATAATGAAGCTTCAATCTCATTAATAGAGAACTTCTTAGCCGCTAACAAACCTGTAGCAGCGGTATGCCACGCAACAGCAGCGTTTTTGAATGTTAAAGATGCTGATGGTGAGTTTGTGGTTAAGGGTAAGGCGGTTACTGGCTTTACTAATAGTGAAGAAGACGCTGTGCAGTTAACCGATATCGTACCTTTCTTATTGGAAGATGAATTGATTAAGCGCGGTGGTGATTATCAAAAGGTTGCAGATTGGAATGCATTTTCTGTTCAAGACGGTTTGTTGATTAGTGGTCAAAACCCACAGAGCTCTGAATTAGCCGCAGAAAAATTATTAGCAGCCATTATTTAAAACTATCTATATCGAACAGCAGGAATTGTATCAATGTTAAATTTTAGTTTTCAAAATACGACTCAAATTCATTTTGGCGAAGGTCAAATAAAATTATTGAGCAAAGAAATTCCAAAAGATGCCAAAGTACTAGTGACTTATGGTGGTGGCTCGATCAAAAGTAATGGCGTTTACGATCAAGTCGCTGCGGCCTTAAGCGATCATACTTGGTTTGAATTTTCGGGTATTGAACCTAACCCGACTTACGATACCTTGATGAAGGCCCAAGTTTTAATTAAAGAGCACAACATTGATTATCTGTTAGCCGTCGGTGGTGGTTCTGTTGTTGATGGTACAAAATTTATTGCCGCTGCCGCATTGTTCACAGGCGAGGGTGAGAGTAGCGACCCATGGGATTTCGTTGCCAAAGGCGCAGCGATTACGCAAGCCTTACCGATGGCGTGTGTTTTAACATTACCCGCAACCGGTTCTGAATCCAATGCTGGTGCCGTTGTGACTCGCGATGGAAATAAACTGCCATTTTTTAGCCCGCTAGTACGTCCTCTTTTTGCGGTATTAGACCCTGCAGTGACCTTGTCGTTATCTGATCGTCAAATCAGTAACGGCGTAGTCGATGCTTTTGTCCATACGATGGAGCAATATCTGACGTATAGCGTCAACGGTAAAGTTCAAGATCGTTTTGCTGAAGGTTTATTGCTTACCCTTATTGAAGAAGGGCCAAAAGCGTTAGCCGCTGACAGCACCAACGATTTAGAAGTGCGTGGCAACATTATGTGGGCCGCGACAATGGCGCTCAACGGTTTGATCGGAGCAGGTGTTCCTCAAGATTGGGCGACGCACATGATTGGCCATGAATTAACCGCTGCTCATGGTATTGATCATGCCCGTACACTATCAATTGTTTTGCCAGCCGTAATGAAAGTTTGCGCAGAAGCAAAGCGTGAAAAATTATTGCAATTCGCTGAGCGAGTTTGGAATATAACTGATGGTGATGAAGAGTCTCGCATTCAGCGTGCGATTGAATTCACTGAGCAGTTCTTTGAAACGATGCAGGTGCCTACGCGTTTATCCCATGTTGATTTAGGTGAAGCAGATATTGATGGTCTGATTGAAAAGCTAACCGCTCATGGCATGGTAAAACTGGGTGAGCATAGCGCTATTACGCCAGACGTTAGCCGTGAGATATTAGTGACAGCACTTTAATCAAAATATTGGGATAGGAAAACGATTATGACTATAGTTATAAATAAGACGAAACAAACTAAAGGTGTTAACCGTCAATGGACGCTGGCTTCTCGACCAGTCGGAGCTCCGCAGTTAAGCAACTTTGATTTTGTTGAAAGCAAGCTGCCAAGCCCGAAAGAAGGTGAGATTTTATTACGCAGCGTTTTCCTATCTCTTGACCCCTACATGCGTGGTCGCATGAATGACGCAAAATCGTATGCAGAACCTGTTGCCATTAATGAAGTGATGGTTGGTGGTGCAGTTTGTCGGGTCGAAGAATCTAATCATCCTGATTATGAAGTCGGTGAATGGGTCGTATCATTTTCCGGTTGGCAAGATTATTCCATCTCGGATGGGGGCGATTTATTAAAGCTAGGTAAGCAACCAGCGCAACCCTCTTATGCTTTGGGTGTTATGGGGATGCCAGGGCTAACCGCTTATATGGGGCTGTTAGATATTGGCCAGCCCAAAGCGGGTGAAACGGTTGTAGTTGCCGCAGCAACGGGAGCGGTGGGTAGCTTAGTTGGGCAAATCGCTAAGTTAAAAGGTTGTAAGGTTGTTGGCATTGCTGGTGGCGAAGAAAAATGCCGCTTTGCCGTTGAAGAGTTAGGTTTTGATGTTTGTCTAGATCACAAGTCTGCGGACTTAGCACAGCAGTTAGCCCGAGCCTGTGATGCGGGTATCGATGTATATTTTGAAAACGTCGGTGGCAAAGTATTTGATGCGGTATTGCCGTTATTAAACTCCTGCGCGCGCATTCCTTTGTGTGGAATGATCTCGCAATACAATGCAACTGAATTACCAGCTGGCCCAGATCGCATGTTTGCGCTGATGGGTAACCTATTGGTGAAGCGCATTAAAATGCAGGGCTTCATCGTATTTGACGATTATGGCCATCGCTATAATGAATTTAGCCAAGATATGATGCAGTGGTTACAAGACGGTAAAATTAAATATCGTGAGCACTTGGTCGAAGGGTTAGAAAATACAGTTGAGTCTTTTATTGGCTTATTAGAAGGCAAAAACTTTGGCAAGCTGGTGATGCGAGTCGGACCAGACGAACTTTAAATATTCGATCAAAAAAAGCGATAGAGAAATTATTATGTTAACAGTACATCATTTAAATCAGTCTCGTTCTAAACGTGTTCTGTGGTTGTTAGAAGAACTTGAAATGCCTTACCAGCGCATTGATCATCAGCGTGATGCCACAACTCACTTGGCTCCTGCAAGCCTTAAAGCTGTGCATCCATTGAGCAAAGCACCAGTTATTGTGGATGAAGAGATCATCTTGTGCGAATCCAGTACCATCATGGAATACATCCTTGATAAAGACAGTGATAAAACTAGCGATAAGGTTTTACGTCCTAATGCGGGTACGAAAGAATATTATCAGTACATGGAATGGTCTCACTTTGCCGAAGGCTCGTTAGCGCTGCCGGTTATGTGCAAGCTGTTCATGGGCATGGAAACTCGTAGCGGTGATCAACCTATGGACGGTTATATCGCTAAAGAAGTGGCTCTTGATTTCACTTACATTGAATCGGTATTAGTCCAGCGTGATTATTTTGCTGGTAGCGAATTTACCGCCGCTGACATTATGATGACGAGCATGCTAGAAATCGCAGGTAGTATTGGTTTGTTAAAGGGCTACGAAAAGACTCAGGCTTACCTTGCAAAAGTACAACAGCGACCTGCTTATGTAAAAGCAGCGAGTTTCGGTTAACATCAGCTAGGTTAGTCCTGTAAAAATAGCTTCAAATACCGTAAAATAGTGCCTTTACTATAGCTAAGTAACCCCTTGTAAAGGCACTACCATGATTCGTCTCAGTAACATCAAATTACCCCTAGATCACGATGAGCAAGCGCTCGAACAAACTGTTTTAACCACCCTAGAGATTACTCCAGAACAATTGATTAGCTTCAATATGTTCCGTCGTGGTTATGATGCGCGTAAAAAGAGCAATATCTTTCTAATTTATACCCTAGATATTGAGGTTTCAGCCGAGCTAGAGACCACGCTATTAATCAAGTTTGCTGACGATCAACTGATTAAAGAAACTCCAGATCTTGATTATCACTACGTTGCACAAGCCCCTGAAGATCTGCAAGAACGTCCGATTATTGTAGGCTTTGGCCCTTGTGGATTATTAGCGGGTCTCACGTTAGCCCAGATGGGTTACAACCCGATTATTCTTGATCGCGGTAAAGAAGTACGTGAACGTACCAAAGATACCTTTGGTTTCTGGCGTCAGAAAAAACTCAATACCGAATCCAATGTACAGTTTGGTGAAGGGGGTGCGGGAACGTTCTCGGATGGCAAACTGTATAGCCAAGTGAAAGATCCTAAACAGTATGGCCGCAAAGTATTAACTGAGTTTGTTGCCTCGGGTGCTCCTGAAGAAATTATGTACGTAAGTAAACCGCATATTGGAACCTTTAAACTGGTTTCTATGGTTGAAAAAATGCGTGCTGAAATTATTCGTTTAGGGGGCGAAATACGTTTTAGCAGCCGCGTTGATGATGTTGAGCTAGAAAAAACGGAAGAAGGCAGCCGCATTACTGGCCTGACGTTATCAACCGGTGAAAAGTTAAAATCTAATCATATTGCTTTTGCCATTGGTCACAGTGCCCGTGATACTTTCGAGATGCTATTTAATAAAGGCATTTATATCGAAGCCAAACCTTTCTCCATTGGCTTTCGTATTGAGCATGAGCAATCGACTATCGATGCAGCGCGCTTTGGTCCTAATGCGGGCAACGAAATTTTGGGTGCGGCAGATTATAAATTAGTACATCACTGTAAAAATGGTCGCTCGGTTTATAGTTTCTGTATGTGCCCAGGTGGAACCGTTGTCGCTGCGACTTCTGAAGAACATTGCGTAGTAACCAATGGTATGAGCCAATATTCACGTAACGAACGTAATGCTAATAGTGCGGTTGTGGTGGGGATCGATCCTAACGATTACCCAGGTGGTCCATTAGCGGGCATTGAATTACAACGCCAGCTAGAGAAAAGCGCTTATGTATTGGGTGGTTCAGATTACGATGCTCCAGCTCAGACCGTCGGCGATTTCTTAAAAGGCATAGACTCGGCTAAAAAAGATTTAGACAGTTTAGGTAGCGTTAAACCTTCGTT
>Ga0105359_10002951_pt1 | contig 14034 bp, 11 predicted proteins | sample GOMGulsemesocosm_6_FD_83659 | JGI IMG/M metagenome (GOLD analysis project Ga0105359, IMG submission 83659) | Methane-oxidizing microbial communities from mesocosms in the Gulf of Mexico - GOM8C Gulf of Mexico | ecosystem: Environmental > Aquatic > Marine > Cold seeps | place: Gulf of Mexico... | reverse complement strand
TTGGCTTATGCTATGGCGCCTGGTGCATTATTTGAGGTAACTATTGGACTTTGGTTGGCTTTTAAGGGCATATCAGTAAAGAAGAGCCAAACGGCTTTAACAGGTAGCGTCGAAATCAATCCTGACCAGTAAATGAACGATAATTAGGCAGGGAGTTTAAACTAAATAAGTAAATTAGCACCTTTATAGCTAATGATATTTTAACTCATATGCTGCAAGGAATAGGCTCCAGACACACTGTGGTTACGGAGTATTTAACTTTAAAACTAATAGAGATGTAAAATGACTACAGAATCAGAACGAAATATTCAATGTTTATACGCGAGAGTTGCAGGGTTCTCTTACATTCTTTTCACGGTTGCAGGCCTGATTAAAAACTTTTTATTGAATGGCAGTATGACAGATATAAGCGCTGTTCAAGCAAGCGGCCTCTTTGAAAATGAAATGCACTTTCGCTTAGGTATTGTAGCAGAGGTCATTATGTTTTTAGGCGTTGTTATGGCTTCAGTGTCGTTTTATGTGGTGTTAAAGTCAGTCAATAAGCAATTGGCCAAAACTGCTTTATGCCTTAGATTAGTTGAGATAATTATTGGCTCCATTGCTGTTGTAATCAGTATGGCTATGCTGGCATTGTCCACTAAAACCTATCTATTAGATAAGTTTGATTTGGAGCAATTACATAACATCGTTGTTATAACTTCAAGTTTAAGAATGCCTGCCTATGAATACAGTTGGATATTTATGGGGGGCGCAGGCGTTATTACTTTTTATTTATTTTATAAAACACGTTATATACCAAGATTTTGGTCTGTTTGGGGAATGGTTACTTACTCGAGTTTGATTATCTACCCTCTGGCTAAACTACTTATTGCTGATTTACCTCGAGAGGTTATGTTTGTGATGTTTCCAGGTGCTCTTTTTGAACTGGGTATAGGTATTTGGTTGTTAACGATGGGGATAAAGGTGCCAATTGATAATGATAATGGTGCTAAGAAAGCAATTAACATAGATGAGTAGCCACTGGCGAGTTATTGCAGACTCGCTTTTTATCTAAATATGTTTCAGTTTTGTTTAGCGCATAACATTGTGTATTTAACGATATCTGGATTCAGCGTTAATTTAACTTTATAATTACAGGGAGGCACAACAATCTTTATCTCTGGTAATAAAATGGTTAACCTTTTTCCGACAATAATATATTCCTGCATGATGGGAATGACAATATCAGCCTTAATAGAGGTTTTTAAAAGAGTAACACCAACAACACCACAAAGACAAAATGTCTTCCTGAAAGGTCTGTTGTTGTTATTACTGATGCATTTGTCGGGTGAACTTTTTATCTATTCAGGCGCGTATGTTTATGCGCCAGCGTTAGCCGGTGCACAACTTCCCTTTAGAGTATTACTTGGCCCTGCACTGTTTTTTTATGCGCTGGCAATCATGTCACCAGATAAAAACATAGATAAACGCCTTTATGCATTGGCTTTATCAGGACCACTTATTGTAGTGCTGTCAATGCTTCCCTTCATTTTTATGATAAGCCCCGCAGAAAAACTGGCCCTTGCTAACCCCGCAACGAGAGACCCAGAGCTATGGAAAATAGCAGTATTTACCTGCTTATTTACCACCATTGTCTTTATTTTATTCACGGCGCTATTTTTAGCTATGACTTTAAAGCTCCATAGTTCTCACCGCCAACAGCTGATGGAGCGGTTTTCTGACATTGAGCATCGCTCATTAGATTGGTTTAGAACGGTACTGATAATGTGGGGCGTTGCATGGTTAATGTATGCTACTGAATTTGCACTTGGTGCATTAGGCTGGTTTTGGTTTGGCTCAGGGAAGGTATTACCCGTTATTGAAGCTATTGTATTGGCTATTTTTATCCAAAGGGCATTAAGCCAAAAAGTACTTAAAGATTCTGAAAAAGGTTTGCCTCAAACGAATCAGACTAGAGCCGCTTTACTGAGTGCTGATAAAATGCAACGGATTGCATCAAAACTAGAGCGTGCAATGATTGACGATAAGTTGTTCCTGCAAGATAACTTATCGCTAAATAAGCTATCGGAATCTATCTGTGAAAGTGAAAACCACATTTCAGAAACACTCTCCCAATTTTTACACACCAAATTTTTCCAATTTGTTAATGGCTTTCGAGTCGAAGAAGCGAAGAGGGCTTTACAGGATCGCGACAAGTTAATCACGAGTATTGCCTTTGATGTTGGTTTCAATTCTAAATCGACATTTAATACCGCATTTAAAAAAGTAGTTGGTTATAGTCCATCAGCCTATAGAAATTCATTATTTGAAAATAAACAATAAACTCTTTGAATAAGTGAGGATAGTGGACACAACAACTCCAAGCCAATTATTTAGAAAAAGAAAACTTAACCCAAGTAGAGCTATCTGTATCTACAGCCTTTTCAGGATAAGAGAAGCCTGTAGATCTCTCATTGTGATAAATACCGCTTACGTTAATCATCATATTCCATGTATCACCAGGAAACTTTTTACGAAGGATTTGCATCTCCCTATGTGAGCCTTTCAAAAATTGGGGGTTTAAACCATCTTCTGACTCTACTCTGCCAGCATAAGGTACCCAGAATCCACTCCAGTCCTTTAAATTCCAACGATCAGGTTTACTCCATTCTTTTTCTTTGAATATTCGTTCTCCCAATTGAGCTGAAGCATGAAGGTTATGCAGATAACCCGTTTTAGCATGCTCTATATAGATATCTACAACAGCATAATCTTCGTCCTTACCTTTGGCGCAGATGAATAATGAGTCGTTATCATGCATCAGATAAACGGACGTTTTTGCAGGCAGTTCGAATTTTATTGCTGATTTCCATTCGCCTTTGTTACAACGACCATCGAACAGCGGAGCTTTTTTGGTGGTGTCTATGGCGATAGTTGCAGATGTATTGGCTGGTGTAGCTACTATTTCAGTGGCTACTAGTGATAGAGCGAGGGTCGATAAAACAAGTTTTGATAGTTTATGCTGCATGTTTTCCATTCCTTGACGGTTATTATTCATCAGATAATAAAGGGTATCTGTGTGGTTCCAATTGATTATCGGTGAGTGGCGCTTTATTTAAGCCCAGTTACAGCCTCAGCTCAGTCATAAAAGACACCCTGTTGTAGCATAGTTAATTGTTATTTAAACATCAGTTTCCCTGTCTATGATAACTAACGCTTTATTAACCGAAGTATCTGACTTTAGGTGTGTTCATATCAATAATAGTTTGTTATTTTAATATAATATGTCATCAAGTTAGCTTACTCGGTTATGGTCGAATAGAGCCTTTTAAGCCAGCAAAAACAAATTAAATTGGGAGAATAAGCAATGGTAAACATGTTAATAACCTATCAACTTAATGACGGTGATGTTATTGAAATTAATCACCCTGAAGAGTTTGAATTTAAAGATTTAGATGGAAATAGTTTAGGCAATGCAGCAATTATCAAGCTTCATCATGATGATCTAATCTTGGCTGAAGCGGCATTTGTTATCTCAGCTGAACATGAGAGCATTATCATACCAAGTGATGCAGCATTTATGGAATCTGAAGCAGGAGTTAAACAACCTTTTGACTTTAATGGCCTGGTAAAAGCATGTGGTTTTTCTTCGGTTAAATATAAATTTGATAGACAAGGTGATGAGAGCTCTGAATGGGTTGTTGCTTATCCTCAGTAATAAGTAAGGCAGGATAAGTTAAATGGTTCGTTTCAGTAACGACGACACTTAACAGAAATAGTGAGATAAGAAAGAGTGAGGTTGCCACACTCACTCTTCCTCATTTATAGGTAATCTTTTATATATTGATGTGTCGATTTTCTAACTTTTGAGGAAAGTAATAACGTTGATATCATGGTTGGTAATGCCATTAAAGCATACATGAAGGTAATGAAATTAATTACCATAGACAAGGATGCTACAGCGCCGACGATAATAAGGATCAGGTAAAACTGCTTATATACCTTTTCAAATGTTTTACCAAACAGAAACTCACTACACTTACTGCCGTAATACCAAAAAGTTAACACTGTGCTAGTACTGAGAAAAAACACCATTACCATTAACAGATAACTGCCAATATTTGGAAAGGTTTGCTCAAAGGCATAAACCGTCATACCTACACCCTGATGCTCTGTTTGCCATGCACCGGTAACTAATACTGCTAAAGCAGTACATGTGCAGACAATTAAAGTATCAACAATGGGGCCAAATGAAGCAACAAAGCCTTCTCGAATGGGTTGATTAGTTTTAGCAGCACCATGGGCCAAAGATTCAGTGCCAATACCTGCTTCATTAGAAAAAGCACCTCGCTGAACGCCGATAATAATAACAGTACCGATAAGTCCGCCAGCAGCAGAGCCGGGGTTAAATGCACCTGAAAAAATAAGCATAAATGTTTCAGGTATTTTATCGTAGTTCATCCCCAGTAATACTAATGTCATTATGAAGTATCCGATGACCATAATAGGGACTACTTTAGTGGCTACCGCGGTAATTCGCGTTAACTTCCCCATGACAACCCAAGAGATAAGAATAAATAATGCTAAACCAATTAACAGATCGAAAGTGAAGTGATTGTCTGCCTCAGCTAAGCCATAGGGGATAGCAATAACATCTCTTAAAATTTGCACTAATTGATTTATTTGAAAAAGTGGCAAGGCGCCAAATATGCAACCGATGCAAAATAACCAAGCTAAGGGTAACCATTTTTTATCTAAGCCTTCTCTGATCACATACATTGGCCCACCCTGAAGTTTACCACTACGATCCTCGCCTCGATACATAACCGCTAAAGAGGCGGTATAAAATTTGGTTGCAATACCAACAATTGCCGTTAACCACATCCAAAATATAGCCCCTGGCCCACCCATAGTAATAGCTACAGCCACCCCAGCAATATTGCCGAGACCTAACGTGCCTGACAGGGCAACAATTAATGCTTGAAAGTGACTAATATCTCCTTTGCTATTTTTTTCATTATCATACTTTCCAGCAATAATACTAAGAGCATGACCCAGCCTTTTATAGGGAATAAGTCTTGAGTGAATAACAAAGTAGGCGCCGCCGCCAACAAGTAGCAAAACCATGGGAAGGCCCCAGGCAAAATTAACCAAAGTAACTAATATATTTTCCATTTTAACCTTTTCGTAAATGTGAGTCGTTATTGGTAAAGCTGTTAATACTATATTCCAGGTTACAGTAAGTTTACAGTTAATAACTTAGGACAAGTATACCGGGGTAGGTAGAAGGAGTTGATAACTATTGCTTAATGTATTCTTGATGAGACTTTTTGATGGCATTCACGAGTTTTATTGGTGTCTTGAGGCTGATTGCCATGCATGTCCAAGGGGTTGAAATAATATCTTTACCTATAGGGTAGGCTGCTTTTATTTGTTCTGGTGTGTATGGTAAATGTTCTAGTCTTAAAGAAATATTCTCATGAGTATCAATGATAATATCGACTCTTTTTGCTAGTAGCAGCTTAATATTGGCTTGGTTGTCCCCAGATATTTGCATGTGCTCCCCTTCAATAAAGCCATTATTTTTTAGATAGTTATGCATATAAGAGTCTCTAATTAGTCCTAAAGTATACTTTTTGGCATCAATAATAGAGTTAATTTGAATATCTGTTCTAGCTGATAGTTTAAAAAAATAATACTGAATAGTATTTAAAGGACAGATCCAGTGAAATAGCTTCTCGCGCTCTGGTGATTTTAAAATGGAGTATATGAGTACATTGGGTTGCTCTAATGCTTTTTTATAGGCTCTTGCCCAAGGATATATCTCGATAGTATATGGGATATTTGCGCGCTGAAGCGTGCCTTCAACGACTTTGGTTGCACTACCAATAATTATACCTGAGCTAGAAAGATAGTTATAAGGAGGCCACTGCTCCGTTACAACAGTAATTTTATTATTAGGCTCAGTAAAAGATTTAAAAGTAACTAGGTAAAATAGCACACTTATTAAAATCTTTTGATACAAGCTAATTGCCATTGTTATCTCAAAAAAGTGATAGGGTTACCATTAATAAAAGTATAGATGAAATTATCCACTGTCACGGCTGAAGTATTAGCTTCCCTTTGTTTACAAGTAAAAACATGGCGGAAAAAGTGATTTTAAACGAATAACATTCAGTTCCACATTTAATGTAGAAATGCGCAAAAAACATCAGTTTTCATTTTGTTATCAGCATTATGCTTATTCAAGTCAACAATGGTGTTGGCAATTTATAATATCAATTGGGTATAAATGTGAGGCAATATGTTTCATGTTACTAATGGACACACTAGCAGTGCAGAAAAAGATAATGCGAAAAACTACTCAACAATCGTATATAGCTCGAATGGTTAATGTCGTTAACTATATTCAAAAAAACTTAGACAGTGATCTAACGTTAGAAGACCTTGCTGAGCAAGCCAATTTCTCTCGTTATCACTTTCATCGAATATTCTCAGGGATGTTAGGTGAATCAGTTAAAGAGTTAGTTCGTCGATTACGATTAGAGCGAGCGGCAATTCAATTGAAAACAAGTAGTGAAAGCATATTAACTATATCACTGGCTGCTGGTTATGAGAGTGACATGGCTTTTTCAAGAGCTTTTAAAGCTAGAGCAGGTGTGCTGCCTTCTAAGTTTAGAAAGTCTGAACAGACGCGCTTTCCATGTCTATCACTTTCGAGTGTCCGTTATGTAACTAATGAGCATATTTCTTCCTTTGAACCTTTTATTGATAAGGAATTTAATATGAATGTAATGATAAAACAAGTTGATGACATATTAGTCGCCTGTGTTGGTCATCAAGGACCATATCAAGAGTGCGGTCATGCATGGGATACTCTTTGTGGTGCACTTGCACCTGAAGGGTTATTAGGTGGTGATGCAAGAATGATCGGAGTAAGTTATGACGATCCTGATGTTGTTGCACCAGAGTTACTTCGTTATGAAGCCTGTATTAGTGTAGAGCAAGAGTTTTCTACAACAGATGAAATAAGCTTTAAAACAATTGCAGGAGGTTGTTATGCCGTTGCTACCCATATTGGCACTTATGAAAATTTACACGAAACCTATCGAAAGCTTTTTGGTCAATGGTTAAGTCATAGTGATTATGACTCTGCTGACAAACCCTGTTTTGAAGTTTACCTTAATGATCCCGAGTCTACTGAGCCAGAAGATCTTATTACTGATATCTACCTACCATTGAAGGAGCAAGCTCATGGATAAAATCGATTTATTTAAATTACATAAAGCCGATTATATAGCCCCGAAAAAGCCACAGCTTTGCCAAGTAGATAATGGCCATTATTTAGCCATAAATGGAATGGGTGGTCCAGGTGAAGAAAGCTTTAATGATGCTGTTACTGCTTTGTATGCTGTTGCTTATACCGTAAAAATGACTCGAAAAAAAATGGCTTTAGGTGACTATGTTATTTGTAAGCTTGAAGCAAGATATTGGTCTGAAGAAGGAAAGTGCCTTAGCCAAGCAGATAAATCTCAATGGCACTGGCAGTTAATGATCCGTACACCAGTGAATGTAGAGTTAAATGATATTGAACAAGCAGCTAAGGTATTAACAGAGAAAGGTAAAACCCAAAGTGTTAATAATGTTAACTTGATTGAACATGAGTTTTCACATTGTATTCAGATGCTACATATAGGCCCTTACGAAGAAGAGAGTCGCACAATAGAAGAAATGGCTGCTTTTTCGAAAGAACATCGATTAGTTGCGACAGGTGAACATTGCGAAATATACATCTCGGATCCTAGGCGTATTCCAGCTGAGAGGTTAAAGACTATTTTAAGAATGCCGGTAAGCAATTAGTGTGAATGATTAACAAAGAAAATTAACCTAAAAGAATAACTCAGTCTGCTTTTGTATTCTGCTTACCATGACAAATCAAAATTGACTGGGTAATTGCAACTAATAAATGGGGGCTTGCTTACCTTCTTAAAGTAATAGCGTGCAGGGTAAGGTGAATTACTTATTTGAAAGTCATGATTATAATGTCATGACTTTACTATAACTTAGCGATAAAATCGTATTTTCTCTTAGTCATTACAGTGTAAAAAGTAATATTTTTAAAAGTCATACCTAATTCTATCAATCCTAAATAACCTATTTATTAGTCGAGAGTAAAGATGTTAATACGTACTTTGTTGGTCTGTTTTACTTGTAGCTCAATGTTTGGTTGCGCTAGTTCAAGCAACTCTGCAGGCGTATATAGTCCCGAAGAAATCAATGCCTTTTGGTTAAGAAAAAATCTTAAACGAGAGGGAGTGATAGCAACTGACTCGGGGTTGCAATACAAAGTTTTAAAGCAAAGTACCGGTTGTAAACCTGATTCAGACTATAAAGTTACCGTGCACTATAAAATGTTGTCAGCACGAACAAAACACATTATCGATAGTAGTTATGAGCGCGGAAACCCCGATAAGCTTCAGTTATCTAAAATGATTAAAGGCTGGCGTGAAGGGGTGCCAATGATGAAGGTTGGTGAAAGCTGGGAACTTTATATACCGCCCCATTTAGCCTATGGAAGCAAAGGTTCACCAGGTTCAGTTGCGCCCAACAGCGTTCTTATTTCGCAAATCTCACTTATTGATGCACGCTGTCAGGAGTAGTTGAGGGAAACTCTATTTCCTCTGAAGTTTATCGTCGCTGTTACCTAGGGTAAAACCTATCAAACGCCACCCCTTTGAGTTAATCACTTGTTTGTCTAGTCCTTGCGATTAGGCAAGTAAAACCTCCTTTTGAATCGTTAGTTTTATGCTGAAATCCGATCAACAGTCCCTAACAAGCACTAATTCTTTCCGCCTTTATGATCACTATTGTTGACGAATGCTGATGAAAAGCTTAGTCTCATCGTAGTTCAATAAGTAGACAGTTTGTTAATTGACCCTCTTTTCTGTAGATATGCAAAGATCGATCTTTTACTTTTTTTTCCTTAGGTTTTGATTGTAAAGAAGAAAAATAAATATCGAATGCTAAGTATCAATTAATTTGAAAGTTTTGCTTATTAACGTATTTTTAACAAGGATGATTTGTTTTTAGCTGTAAACATAAAAGTGTCGCAGCAGCCTAACTTAACTCTATTATTTGAAGTATTTCAAATGTGGTTCTTGTAAAAGATAAGGTATAACGACTAATGAGCAGTGTAATAAGTCCTCACCTAATAAAATTTACTAAGCAAATATTAAGTTTAGTTCCTTACGCAAGTAACGACAGATTAGAATATCTTGTTCAAAAACTTCTGCCTGAAGAAAGCCCGGGTCAGCACCTCGCTGTTAAAAATGAAATCAAAAAACTTGCTCAGCAGGCAACCAAATCGATTGATCTACGTTTACTTTTCTCTGATTGTGAAATGATTGAACACAATCAAATTATTCATTATCTGGATTTGGTAGGTAAAGAATACTTCTATAAAAAACTTCAGCAATACCAAAACCTTTATACAATAGCGATTTATCATGAAGTTATGGAAAATGCTCAAGAGAGAGCGGCTAATAAAAACAATCAAGAAGTTGCTGGCAGCAATGAAAACTCAGATGAAAAAAAGTTTTCAGAGTTCAAAATAGATAAAGCAGAGCCAAAACCATTAGTAAATAAAAATCGAATAAACCATGAAATAAAACAACTTAACTCTTCTTGTAAAGTTTTTATCAACCCTATTATGGGCATGACGTCTCAAGGAAAGAAAGAAGTCGGCATAACAGCTAGTATTGAAAAAATGAATAACAGAAAAGTTGTTATTAAGACGCCAAACAAACTAGAAGATATTAAAGCGAATAAAGTGTATTTATGGTTATATGATCATCATAAAGAAGTCGACTTTAATAAGGAGCTTGAACTTGGCTTTGAGATAATTGATAGTCAAATATCCTCAGTAAAGGGGAATTTTGAATACCTTTTAAAATTTTCAATACCCTTAACAGACAAACAAATGCGGGTACTGTTTTTGCATTACTTGATGCAAAAACAACGAGCGACAATAGGCCCTACAGAGCTATTTATTAAACCGTTATTTGATTCTATTACTTCTAAAGGTTATGAGCAGCTATATCTAAATAAAACTCATGACATTCCATTACTTTGCTATAAAAACAACAATCAATGGCATGCCAAAGTTGCGATGAAAACATCAGGGAATGATGAGTTATGGGACTTTTTCACTGATAAACAGCAAAACTTTAGCTTACCTGTATTGCTGGGAAATAAGGATATTCAACAGACTTTGAACAATCGAAAAGTCATTGATAAATATGCTTTCATATTGAAGTCCTGTTACGAGGGAAATAGCACGTATTCGCTTATTTGGTATGAAGACTTTGTTAATGATGAAAATGTTAAATTGGTTTTTAATCGTTATTTTAAAAGTGGCCTATTTAGGGTTATTAAAATATCGTCATCGTGCATTAACTCCAAAGAGGATGCTTACGTACCCTCAGCACTGCCTTGTCATGTACATCCCAAAATGGCGGTATTAAATAGGACTCCTCCTAAAGCCGCTCTAGATATGATTGCTGGTTGTGATCACATGCTTACTGTTTCAGACATAACCAGTTTGTATCAAACGGTATACCAACCTGTACAGGGAGATATCACAGAATTAGATGCTCTATTACCCAAGCGTTATCAACTTAGCGCTATTGATGAGCTTTCTAGCACTGAAATAGTCACTGCTGAAAATGATGAAGCAAGAAGTGAAGATCGCTTTGTATTGTCTTTTAAGATGGCGATAACACGTTGTAATAACGTTGTTACAAACATCCAAGGTGAAACTCAAAATATTTCTATTCAAGGTTTATTAGTCAACCTTGGCGAAAAAACCAAGTTTAAAGCAGGAGAGGAGATTGAGATTGAATTAACCGTACCTTTTGCTGAGCAAGAGCGAACTCTTAGGAAGCAAAAGTATATTGTCTTGGGATACGATGGCCAAGGGGCTGTTCGCTTATTAATGAATGCCATAGAAAGTAAACATTTAGCCTGTAGAGCTATAAGAAAGTACTTATACCAGCACATTGATACTATTGAAGCGTGTGGTAAAAGAGGGAGTCGCATTTATGGACTGCAAAAAGCGATGAGGAATATATATGCTAATAACCATTTTTCGGTGCCATTTTACTTAAAAGCAACGAAGCATCAGCAATATATAAATGCCGCAAGTTTTAGTGGTAACTCAGCGCTTAAACACCTTATTTATAAAAATGAGAGCAGTGAAGATATTATTCTAAACTTGTTAAGTAATAAGAAGTTTAGGCAATCATGTTTATCAATTATCGCATCTATTTCTCATCAAAACTTATCTGCCCGTGCCTTTTATATTCTTGTTTTACCCAAAGATAAAAATCAAAATGAAGGGTATTCGTTTTGGTATAGAGATTTATCTGTCTTAAAAAAATCATCACAACTACAACAGTATATGAATAAAGTATCTAGTCATGGGCAACCAGCAATATTAAAGGTTGAATTGAAGAAAACGAATAAAGCACAAAATATGCATTATCGTGATGAGATTAGTTATTTAAAAAGTTTGGATAAAGAGCTAGCTAATGATCTTGAAGTGCAACTAGATAGTACTATTGGCATTGGAGAGGTTACAGACTTAACCGATATTGCAATTAATATGATCAGTAATGCTGCGTAATTAGCTTTATAAAATGAATAAAAAGATCAGGGCGCTCTGGTGATTTAAAAGGGGACAGTCGTTCCCCTTCTTACAACTTACTAAACTGACTTATACCCATAACACTCGAGTCTCAAGTTTTTAGGGCTACAGAGTGATTCATCTATTAATACTTCAAGCTATGATTGCTCGAGTATTTCACGTTGTTCAGCAACTTCTATACGGATATCAAAGTCGCGAGGCAAGTTCTCATTACTATAATCAAACCCTGATAGTTCAGTTACATTATCAGCTTTTAAATGTGCTTGTTGATTTTCCATATTGAATGACCCCTATTATTGATGCTTACTTAATATGTAGTATTTTTACGTAACAATCAGCTTTAATGTAGCATACAATCAGTTAAATTCAATTAAATGTAGTTAAATTACAAGCTTTTGACGGGTTAAATCAGTTACGCTTTAAATAGATTATCGCTTAGTAGACATGGAGCTTGTTGATTTTATAGTTGTTTAGTTCGATCTAAGCGCTATTTAGTTTTTTATAACTAAAAAAACAGCTACCACAGCTTAGTGTTGAACGCTTATTTTTCTTTTTTAGCAAAGTTAGATGCTTTGGGTATTCCAGAGGGGGGAGTATTTAATAATAACTGCGATATTGAAGACTTTTATCGGGCGTTAAATAAAGAAGGTACTAACCTTCGGATTGATTAGAAATGCTATTTTCTAGGCTTAATCTCTCTTAGTGTTTATGCTCGTTCCACTTGAGTCATGCAGCTTAATGTGGAACGGGCATACTTCATTATTTGTAGGTAACTGTTTGTAGGTAACTGTTTAGAGGTAATCTTTAATATATTTCAGGGTCGCTAACCTAACTTTTGAGGAGAGTAACAAGGTTGATATCATGGTGGGAATTGCCATTAAAGCGTACATGAAGGTGAGAAAATTAATCACCATAGACAAGGATGCGACAGCGCCAACGATAATAAGCAGCAGGTAAAACTGTTTATACACTTTTTCAAAGGTTTGACCAAACAAAAACTCACTACACTTACTACCGTAATACCAAAAAGTTAACACAGTGCTAGTACTGAGAAAAAATACCATGACCATTAATAGGTAACTTCCTACATGTGGAAAGGTTTGCTCAAAGGCATAAACCGTCATGCCAACACCTTGATGATCAGTTTGCCATGCACCGGTAACCAGTACCGCTAAAGCAGTACAGGTGCAGACAATTAAGGTATCAACAATAGGGCCAAATGAGGCAACAAAGCCTTCTCGAATGGGTTGGTTAGTTTTAGCGGCGCCATGCGCTAAAGATTCAGTGCCTATGCCAGCTTCGTTAGAAAATGCTCCTCGCTGAACTCCGATAATAATAACAGTACCTATCAGTCCGCCAGCAGCAGAGCCAGGATTAAATGCACCTGAAAAAATCATCATAAAAGTTTCAGGTATTTTATCGAAGTTCATTACCAGCAGTATTAAGGTCATTATAAAATAGCCGATGACCATAATAGGAACAACTTTAGTGGCTACCGCGGTAATTCGCGTTAACTTTCCCATGACAATCCAAGAAATAATCATGAATAAAACAAGGCCAACTAATAGATCGAAGGTGAAGTGGTTGTCTGTTTCCGCGAGACCATAGGGAATGGCAATAACGTCTCTTAATATTTGTACTAATTGATTTATTTGAAAAAGAGGCAAGGCGCCAAAAATGCAACCGATGCAAAATAACCAAGCAAGTGGCAGCCATTTTTTATCTAAACCCTCTCTTATTACATACATAGGGCCGCCTTGTAATTTACCACTACGGTCTTCACCTCGAAACATAACAGCTAAAGAGGCGGTATAAAATTTGGTGGCAATACCAACGACTGCCGTCAACCACATCCAAAATATTGCGCCAGGTCCACCCATGGTAATGGCGACAGCCACCCCAGCAATATTGCCAAGGCCTAACGTGCCTGACAGTGCAACAATTAATGCTTGAAAGTGACTAATATCGCCTATGCTATCTTTTTCATTGTCATACTTGCCACCAATAATGCTAATAGCATGAGTCAGCTTTTTATAGGGAGTCAGTCTAGAGTGAATAACAAAATAGACACCACCGCCGACAAGTAACAAAACCATGGGAAGGCCCCAGGCAAAGTTAACCAAAGTAACTAATAAATCTTCCATTTGAACCTTTTTTAAAGTGACCGCGTATTGATAAGCAGACTAATACTATATTCTAGGCTATAGCAGATCTACCGTTATTAGCACCTGGTGGTAAATAGTTATGATTATTCCTTTCATAGATTAATACTTTATATATTTAACAACGTATTAATCTATAAAATAATTTGACAGCGCTGTCATCATTTGTTGATATTGATTATCATTTTA
>Ga0105359_10002947_pt1 | contig 14056 bp, 9 predicted proteins | sample GOMGulsemesocosm_6_FD_83659 | JGI IMG/M metagenome (GOLD analysis project Ga0105359, IMG submission 83659) | Methane-oxidizing microbial communities from mesocosms in the Gulf of Mexico - GOM8C Gulf of Mexico | ecosystem: Environmental > Aquatic > Marine > Cold seeps | place: Gulf of Mexico... | reverse complement strand
TAATTTTTCTACATAAAACTAGTTAGTTACTATGCAACTGTTTTGATTATACATCAAGGTTTAAAGTTTGCTTACTGCAGACAAAATTAGTTTTAAATTATTTTCATCTTCCATATGCAACCATTGCAAACTTGGCCAATTTCTAAGCCAGGTCAACTGTCGCTTCGCTAATTGACGCGTTGCGCAAATACCTTTAAAAATCATTTCGTCATGATCTACTTCATTATTCAAATATTCCCACATTTGCCGATATCCAACGCAGCGAATAGCAGGTAAATCTTCATGTAAATCATCACGTTTCTTTAATTTAATGACTTCAGATTCAAAGTCTTGTTCTATCATCTGCTCGAATCTTAGCGCAATACGAGCATGTAAATCTTTGCGTTCTTTCGGTGAAATAGCAAATTGTAAAATATCACCGCCAAGTCGCTCGCCTTTTACTTGCGTTAACTCAGTCATACTTTTGCCAGTAATACGGTAGACTTCTAATGCCCGCATCACACGCTGAGGATCATTTTGATGTATACGTTCAGCAGAAATAGGGTCTACGCTTGCAAGCTGCTGATGTAAATGTTCCCAACCAAATTCTTTGGCTTCACTCTCTATACCTTGACGAATTTCAACGTCAGCCGCCGGTAAAGGTGAAATGCCATCAATCAAACTTTTAAAATACATCATAGTTCCGCCTACCAATAGAGGTATACGGTTGTTTGCTCGAATCTTATCAATTTCGACCAAGGCATCTCGACAAAAGTCAGCCGCTGAATAGCTTTCACTCGCATCAATTAAATTAATCAAGCGATGAGGGTATTTAGCTAACTCTTCTGCCGTTGGTTTTGCTGTGCCAATATCCATATCTCGGTAAACAAGCGCGGAATCAACACTGATAATGTCGCACGGCAAAGCATCGTGTAATGCCATAGCTAACGCTGTTTTTCCAGATGCTGTAGGTCCCATTAAACAAATTACTGGCGGTAATTTACTTTGTTTAGTATCAATATCTTTTAGTGATAATGCTTCAGACATGAATTTATTTGGCATTCGTTAACTTTGTTATTGAAGATGTGAGGTCTACCACGACAGAATTCAAGCGTAGCTGCTGTTCAAATGCTGAATTAAATTGCTGTTGACTCAGGTTTAATAGGTTTTGAGCTTGTTTGTTATCATAGGAGTCGGCGGTTAACAAACTTGCAAATGCCTGTTGCCAATCACTATTTATTAATTCATCGTTATCTTCAACGAATAAAAGTGTCAGTAATTTATTAAAGCTAAAGTTAACATCTTTATTTCTCAAAAGTGCCGGAAACTGACGGATTTGTATGCTGCTCTTTGTTACAACCGTTGCCACAATACCTATTTTCTTCAGTGCATCAGTGTGACGTTCAACAAAAATAACTTGCTGTTGATTTAACGTTATTTTTATTGGCAATAATAGCGGTTGGCTAACGAAGTCATGCTGCCATCTGTTTTTAACTTCAAGAAACTTAACAGCTTGTTCTAATTTATTTAATGCTAATAATCGCAATTCATTATTTAGATTGATTAACGCATATTGTTCATCGACGACTTTGGTTAATACTGTGGCTTCATTTACATTAGCCACTATTAGTGACTGAACACCAATTGATTTTTCATCACCTGGTTTTTCCCCATCAGACTGTTCACCTTCAGACAAAGGCGTCATTAATGTTTGATAAGCTTGTGCCGCATTTCTGCTCACTTGATTATTACTGTGCGTATAAGATGAGTAGTTACTCTGATGACCCTGACTACTATTTTGATAGGGTTGACCATGAACATCGGCAACTTTTGTCAATGGTTTAATATAATCACGGGTCACTTGGTGGGCGTTATCATGTGGTACCGCCGACTGGCTTTTTGGATAATTAACGGCGCTGATTTCAGGTTGAATATCTGAAATAGCTAAAGATTGACCCGCTTGTTCTGGCAGAAGTTCGGCATTAATATTATCACTTAACGCGTTATGGCATACCGAATAAATAAAATCATGAATATATCGCCCCTGATGAAAACGAACTTCATGTTTTGCCGGGTGCACATTTACATCAACTTCACGCACATCAAGTTCTAAGAACAACACAAAGGCTGGGTAAGTATTTACCGGCAACATATCACTATAAGCTTGACGAATGGCGTGGTTAATTAATTTATCTCGCATCATGCGGCCATTAACATAACTAAAGCACAAATCATTTTGACTGCGGGCGAAACTTGGCAAGCCTACCCAACCGGTAAAGTGCAAATCACCATGATGACAATCAACCTCAAGTGCATGATCAATAAATTTTTGCCCACAAATCTGTGCAACACGCTTGCCATACAAACTTTTATTATTAACAGATTTAAAGTGTTTAATCACTTTTTGATTATGTGACAAAATAAAACTTACATCGAATCGTGCCAAAGCGATACGCTTGATAACTTCTTCAATATGAGAAAATTCTGTTTTCTCGGTGCGAAGAAATTTTCGCCTAGCGGGCGTATTAAAAAACAAATCAACGACATCAATGGTCGTGCCATTTGGATGCGCCGCGGGCTGTAATGCCACCGCCATATCTCGCCCTTCGGCTATCGCTTGCCAAGCAGACTCTTGCTCAGCGGGTTTCGAGGTCAGTGTTAAGCGAGCAACAGAGCTGATACTCGCGAGTGCTTCACCACGAAAGCCTAAACTGCAAATACCTTCTAAGTCGTTCAAGCTTTTAATTTTACTGGTAGCATGACGACTTAGCGCCAAAGTAAGTTCATATTTAACAATGCCAGAGCCGTTATCACTAATACGAATACGTTTAGCGCCCCCCTTTTCAATGTCGATTTTAATGGTAGTTGCGCCAGCATCTAAACTATTTTCAACTAACTCTTTCACTACCGATGAAGGGCGTTCTACCACTTCACCTGCAGCAATTTGGTTAGCAAGACGAGCAGGAAGGATTTCTATGGTCATAAATTTTGATCGTTAACTAGGTAAAATGAAATTAATCGGCGCGAGGTATTGTCAAGGTTTGACCGATGCGTACGATATTCGACTTTAAATTATTCGCTGTTTTTAATTGTCGTATTGAAACTTTATAGCGCTGTGCAACCACAGACAAAGACTCGCCACGCGTAATTCTATGTTCTTTTACTTTGATTGCGGCATACAAACTACCGTCAGGAGGGTTACGGGTAAAAAAGCGGTCTATAGCAACGAAAATAGCTTTTGCTAATTTTTGTTGATGTGAGGAACTATTAAGATTTTTTTCTTCTCTATGATTTGATATAAACCCCGTTTCAATGAGAACTGATGGTATATCAGATGATTTTAATACGGCTAAACTTAAACCTTCCGGCTTTTTTTTATGCAATTTAGTTACTTTTTTCATTTGCATAATTACATGCTCAGCAAATTCATAACTACTGCCCATAGTATATTCTTTTTTCATATCCGCTAAAGTAATCGCTAAATTTTTATCTTTAGTTTTCTTTATTGTTTCGCCAGCACCACCCAGTAATTCCGACTCTTTTTGCCTATTGGCAATCCAACGAGTAAATTCTGAGTTTGCCCTGCGAGTAGACTGAACTAATACTGAAGCACCACTCGGTTTTGAAGAGGTAAAAGCATCGGCATGAATAGATATTAATAAGTCGGCTTTGTTTTTACGAGCAAGTTCTGGTTTGCGGTTATGGGGAACGTAATAATCTCCTGTTCGGATCATTACCGCCTTTAAACCCTGTTGACTATCAACTAACTTCGCCAGCTTTTTCGCTATTTTTAAGGTAACTCTTTTTTCATAGGTACCATTGGCGCCGATAGAGCCAGGATCTTCACCACCGTGACCTGCAACAATAGCAATAACAATGTCCCGCTTGCTTGTACTACTTGTATCGGCCACTTTACTGGCTCTATTTTTATCGTGCAGATCAACAACTAGCCGATTACCATATTGACCAGCTGGGGCAAGAGGAAAAACGGTCAATGAATAATCATCCGCCAATTCCAAAACTAACCGCGCAGTTCCCTTAGACTTGGGGTTACTGGTACGGATGCGCTTAATACGTTTATCATTCTTAAGAAGGTTATTAAATGAAACACGATTTTTACTGTTTTTAAAGTCTATAACTAAACGCTGAGGATTTTTTAAACTGAAAAACTTATAATCTGGCTTGTTACTCAAATCAAAAACAATACGAGTATTCTCAGGTGCGGGCCAAACACGAACGCCATCAATACTATTACCATACGCAAAGGAAAAACTCCCAGCGAGTAATAAAATAGTTAATAACAACGTTCTAATATTCATCTACTGCTTTCCCATGTGTTTACGATTAGATTACACTAATTAAGTGCATTCAGCACTAATTCACCCAAAGCTGTTTTTGCTTGTAAATTAATCGTTCGTTGTTCTTCACTATACGCTAAGTCAATACACAAATCAGCTTGCTTAATCATACCGTGCCCCTTTTCTGGCCACTCTATAAAACAACAACAGTTAGCCGCAAAGTAATCTCTAATGCCCATATACTCTAATTCTTCAGGATCTGACAAGCGATATAAGTCAAAATGGTACACTTGCCAGTCATTTAATTCATAAGGTTCAACTAAAGTATAAGTTGGACTTTTCACATGACCAACATGCCCCATGCCTTGAACAAACCCTCGAGTTAAGGTGGTTTTTCCGGCGCCTAAATCGCCATACAAATAGACAACAATACCCTGCTCAAGTTGATTTTGTACAATATTAGCCAATTTTTTTCCTATGGCTATAGTTGCTGATTCATCTGCTAATAAGTAGTGTTTGTTTGTAAGTAATTCTTTCATCAATTTTTCTAAATCTTCTTATTTATAAGTTGCTGGATAACGGGTAATAAGTCGCTTGCTAGCATACCAATTTTACCATGCTTTTGTGCAATAAAATCTGCGGCTTTACCATGAATATAAACTGCCAAGGCGGTAAGTCTTGCATATTCTATTCGCTTTTGCTGTTGGCTTATGCCTTTAACGACCTTTTTTTGGATGACCATTGCAGCAACAATACCCGATAAAACATCTCCCATACCACCACTAGCCATGCCAGAATTCCCACTAGTATTTACCCAAACATGCTGACCATCACTGATTAAACTCCCTGCTCCTTTTAACAGACAAACACACTGGTATTGCTCGGAAATTTTTTTCACTGCACTTAAACGATCTCGCTCTATATCAGCAACAGAACAGTCTAATAATGCCGCGGCTTCACCAGGATGTGGCGTTAATATCCATTTATTGTGCTTGATACTTTCCCCCAATAAACCTTGATAATAACCTTTCGCTAATAGTCTCAATCCATCAGCATCAATCACACAGGTTTTATTTTGTGCTAACACCAAATTAAATAATGTTTTCCCCCAATGGTTTTGCCCTAAACCAGGACCAAGTATATAAGCCTTTGCTTTAGTAAAAGCTAGATGACTAGTTAATTGGTCTGCACAAATAGGTGCTAGCATCAATTCGGGTCGGCCATTGAACACAAGCGCTTGGTTACTTTGATGACAACAAACACTCATCAATGCGGCACCACTGCGTAATGCAGCTTCTGCAGATAACCGAATTGCTCCTGCAAAGCCCTTGTCTCCTCCTATTGCCATTAATAGGCCAATACTTCCTTTATGACTACAGGGCGAACGCCTTGGCAGTTCAGTTAATATTGACGCTCCAAGTACAGAAATATCACTTTTTACTTGTTCTGAAAAAGTTTGCCCGAGTGAAAGTTCATCAAGATATAAGTTACCCGTATGGTTAACAGCCTGTCCGGTGACTAAACCACTTTTAATAACAATAAAGGTAACAGTACTACTAGCAATAATGGCGCAATTATCCACATAACCCGTGGTTGAACATAATCCCGAAGGAACATCAACACTCACCACTTTTGCACTATGTTGATTAATAGCGCCAACCAATATTGCTATGTTTGGTGGCAAGCTTCCTTTAAAGCCAATACCAAAAATGGCATCAACAATTATTGCTCCTTTAAAGTTTTCAATTGTTTCAACATTGCAGCTTTGTTGATCAAATAGTATCAGTGCATGCTCAGCCTTATTTATTTTTATATAATTTCGGTAAGCACGCAAAGCATCGCCAGATAATTGTTCAGTAGGCACCGTTAATAAAACAGTCACTTGGTAGCCTTCCATTACAGCTAAGCTGGCAACAATAAAGCCGTCTCCACCATTATTACCACCACCGCAAATAACTAAAATATCTTGTTGATAAATACCCTGTACTTCTATGTTGGTCTTAGACATATAAACTTGTTGAATGTGTTGAAAAATGGCATCTCCGGCACTTTTCATTAATGAGTACATCTTTATATTTTGCTTTTGTGCAACTTTTTCTTCATTGCACAACACTTGCTTCGCGGAAAACGCCGCTTGTGGTAAACTTGCTGTTAACAGTTTTGTATTCATTATTTTCACCTGATTTCCTGCGACCACTATCTAACTATGACAACATCTACGATCAACTATCAAGAATTAGCCGAAAAAATCAAGCTTTGGGGTCAAGAATTAGGTTTTTCCCAAGTTGGCTTCAGTGATATCGACTTATCTAGTCATGAAAAAGCATTAACGCAGTGGTTAGAGAATAATTATCATGGCGATATGGATTACATGGAAAAACACGGTTTAATGCGAGCTCGTGCTCAAGAACTTGTTGAAGGTACAACGCGAGTGATCAGCGTACGTATGGATTATTTACCCACCGATGCAAAATTCGCACGAACCCTTAAACAGAAAGATCATGCCTATATTAGTCGCTATGCTTTGGGCCGTGATTATCATAAATTAATTCGAAAACGTCTAAAGCAACTCGGCGATAAAATCAGTGAATACTGTGAAGCGTTTAACTTTCGTCCCTTTGTCGATTCAGCGCCAATTCTAGAACGACCTTTAGCAGAAAAAGCTGGCTTGGGCTGGGTTGGAAAGCATTCGTTATTGATCAACAAAAGCGCCGGCTCATGGTTTTTTTTGGGCGAGCTTTTAGTTGATATTCCGCTGCCGACCAATGAAAAATCATCTAATGAATGCGGTAGCTGCGTTTCTTGTATTAAAATTTGCCCGACACAAGCGATAGTTGCTCCCTATGTAGTTGATGCCCGTCGATGTATTTCTTATTTAACCATCGAATTACGTGATGCTATTCCCGAAGAGTTTCGGTCATTAATTGGCAATAGAATTTATGGCTGTGATGATTGCCAGTTAATTTGTCCATGGAATAAATTTGCAAACTTGAGTCATGAAGATGACTTTTCACCACGTCAAAATCTAGATAACGTTGAATTACTGACTTTATTTAACTGGGATGAAAAAATATTTCTCAGTAAAACAGAAGGCTCTCCAATTCGGCGTATTGGTTTTCATAGCTGGCAACGTAACATCGCCGTTGCCATTGGAAATGCTCCATACGCTGAAAAAAACACTCAAGCGTTACAACATAACCTAGCGAGCGCTGAACCTATGGTTGCAGAACACATTGAATGGGCACTCGTTCAACAAGACCAAAAGCGGCGAGCCATAGAGCAGCAAAATAGCTTACAAGTAAAAAATCAAAGGTTAACCGCACGCTTAATTCGTAGTGTTGAAAAAGGTCTACCTAGAGATGCATAATACACAATGTTAAGTGCTAAATGGCCTCAGCTTCCTGCCAGGTTGTTTTGAGTTTCTCTACCACCAATAAACCACTTCCTTGTATTTTTGACGACTGTAGCAACTCTATAGCATCTTCACCCAACTTTTCATGACGTTCATCAAATTCATCACTTTGTTTTATCGCGATCAATATCTTTAATAATCGTATGGTCAGTTTAATATTATAAGGTGTTAACCGTAGTGCCTGTTCAATCGAATCAAGTGCTGGTTGCAAGCGATTTTTTTCGAAATGTTCAATGGCCATATCGTTCAATTGCTTCGGCGAGAAATTAATTTCAGCACGTTCAATACTTTCTTGTTCAACATACTTGTTGATGACCTGACTCGTCAAAGAGTCACCTGAAATTTGATTACTAATTAAATCTAACATTTTCGCTGTCTCTTCACGCATACCGAGTTCGTGAAAGGCTTTTACTTTGTCGAGATTGTCCTCAATTTGCGTTGATGACTTAAAATCCACATGATTTTCAATGAGTTTCAAAGCTTTACCTTTTTGCTCACGAACGATATATAAACGCGCTTTAATCACTAATAACTGTTGTTTAAACTCATTTGCATCATTGAAATCATTTTCAAGTTGTTTTATATATTTGTCGGTTTGCTTTAGTACTTTTTCTGAACGTTCGTCAGCAACAGCACAAGCAAGATCAATACCCGATCGAATTACATTTAAAACTAAGTCAGGGGAGTCATGTATAGAATTTTTAGCTTGTTGAGCAATATTTCGAGTTGCTTTATATTGCCCTTCGTGATCATGATTGAGTCGCGCTAGATCCCATGACTTTTTATTGCGCTCGATATTTCTGGGTGACAATGCTGTTGCTTTTTTAATCTCATCATAAGCTCGCTCATATTGCTCTTGCTCAATATAATATTGAGCAAGCATGTCATGCGCACCAAACCTTGTAGCTGGCTTCTTGGTCAGTTTTTCAAGAAGTTCATTAATTTCATCAATACGACCTTGCTTCAACAAAGATCTCACATAGCCCAAATATACCCAAGCGTATGTATAGGTTTTCAATAACCCTTGGAAGAAATCTTCAGCAGTTTCGAATTCTAAAAGGCTTAAATAAGCTTCACCTTTCATACGCAATATATTTGGGTGGAACTTCTGCAAGTTCTCATTAACTAAATGGCGGTCAGCATAATATATAACATTTGAAAAGCTTTTAGTGTCTATCGCTCGATACATGTTGAATAGCTGCTTCTTTGTTTGCAAAGTATGTATTAAGCGTTTTTGTACTTGTTTGGGTGCGAGGGGTTTTACCCAAAAATCGTCGGGCTGCAATTCTACAATCGAGTTAACAAGAGATTCATTGGTTTCTGTGCTGAGAAAAATTAGTACCGTAGTTTTATTAACATGGCCTCTGAACTTTAATTCTTCAAGTAAATGAAAACCATCTTTATCACTATTAACATTGAATGAACAAATAATAATATGAAAACGCGTTGATTCGCATAACCTTAATCCGTAATAAGCATTTTCAGCACATTTTACGTGCTTAATACCAAGATCATATAATCCCCTTTTTAAAGTGTCATGTACTAAACGGTTATCGTCTATGATGAGCACTGCAAGTTGAGAAAAGTCATCCAATTCATTTTTGTCAGTAATTTCCATTAACCTTTACCTTCGGGTAGTTTTTCTTGTACCGCAGTTCGCCTTTGCCCACAGAGGGTTATTACCGCTTTCTTCTCATTATTTTTATAGCTTGTCCAAGCCAAAATTTCTTCAATATGTCTAAAACAACCGATGCAAATGTCAGCAGCATTCAAACAACAATTTCTCACACAAGGGCTAGCAACTACCATTGTTTCTTTATGATCAATATTCATATCTATATCGCTTCAGCATACTGACTCAATAGTCTTTGCTGATGACTCAATTCGTCAAACAACACAACAACATCTTGATGTTCAATGACCTCAACTCGATTAAAGTCTAACAATAATCGCTGACAAACATCAGTAAAATCTTGAGCTGCTAATATCGTGCTCGTTTTAATCAGACTATTTACTAAGTTTACACCCTGTCGATAATTTTGCGCTTTAACTGCTGTTGACAATTTGTTCATTGCTTGGTCGATATCATCAATGTAATCATCGAGCATCACTATAGCCAGTTCTGTAGAGCCTTGATTTTGTGCGTAGACCTCTAGATTAAAGGCTTCAGGTTGATCCGTTGGTGTCGTGTGCGCTAAGTTTACTGTTGATAATATATCATCAATTTTCTCTATTGTTTTTAGTACTTGAGTATTAATATTTTCGGGGTCTTTAACTTCATTGGTTTGTTCTGTTAACTTGTCAATTGAAAGCACTTTAGTGGGCTTTGCTTTTAACCAAGGCTGTAATAATGTAACTAAACTATCAATGTCATTCAGAGTGGGCACTACAGATACGACCCATTTTTCTGTCGCCTTTTGATCACCCGCTATTGGAAAACAGCTTTGATCGAAGGTAAAAATGTCACGACGTACATCTTTACCTGCAGCCATTTCAATAAAAGGTGATTGTTCAAACTCTGTAAACAATAATAAATATCGTCCAGAGCTCCAAAACATCAAGAGTTCTTTAGGCTGACAAACGATTTTCACCTGCAAGCCTAACCATTGTAAAATACGTAATAACGATAAATGTTTTGCTGGGTCTTCCACTGCAAAGAGCACTTCAACTTGTGTCGCTAAATACTGATGTTCAGTAAACGTGTTAGCATTAAATTTAATATTGGTCGATTTATCAGTCGTTAATAAACTACAGATACTTTGCTGTAGTGATGATATTTTCAGTGGATTTGCTGCTTGGTCAAACAAACCATGACGTGCTAAATGAGCGTTAAAATACGGCTGTAATATCAGAAGTTTTGGCTGAGTGCATTTTGATAAAGTTATTATATGTTGCTGGAGCTCATCAAGTGATTTGACATAAAAATCGCTACCTAAAATAACCATTTCTACTTTTTTAGTCATTAACTTGTTCGCGTCAAGCTGTTCAACAAGAAGCTCAGGTTTCACGAAACTTTCAATTAAACCATTAGCAGAAGAAATTGCTTTTTGGACTGTACAGCGAATATTGTTGTCATCTGTAAGTAATAAAATATTCGCTTGCTGTAAATCAATTTCATTTAAAGTTATTCTTTGGGTAATATCCGCAAAAGCAATCGGTAAGGTAAAGGAGAACTGATAACCTTTTTCTTGTAATTGTACATTTTTGTCGATGACATTTAATGAATCTAACAGTAAACACAAATAATCAACGGTATCGCCTGAATTTATTTTCGCTGTTACAGGAGGTAAAACCTGTAATAAACGTTCAATCTCTTCTGGCAATTTTACTATTTTTTGATTTGTCGCCACGGAAAAGTCAAAACGAACTATTTGCTGACCTTCATTTTTATCCATTACAGTGCTGTTAATTTGCAAATCAGCTTTAAATAAATCGGTCAGTAGTAATCGACTTACGCCATTTAAAAGTTGATGAAATATGCTTATGTCTAATTTTGCTTGTGCTAATAATTGCCCGTCTTGCTGATAATAAATTTTATTACGCTGAGAGTGTGTATCGGTAATGATATTAAGGAGTGCAGTGTCTATTTCGTTGTGTAAATCAACGTCGCTCAATGTCATCGCTTGTACGTTAGACAAAAGTTCACTGCGAACTTTACTTTGTCGACACCAATCAAAAATACGAGCTAGCTGTCGATACACTTGCTGGGAGGTTACACCTGTGCCTATAGAAGCACTTTGGCTTTGTAACATAGTGCGTACAATCATATTACTTAGCTTTTCGTTATTGGCACTATCTTGAGATTGATGTTGTAGATTCTGCTCGGAAGCTGACAACTCTAGTTGTTCAACGCAAGTTATGAGCCTTTTAATTTCATCCTTTTTCAGTTGCATTTCTTCATTAATTGTTTGTTGTTCTTCAAGTTGTTGCTGATATTCTGTTTCACTGTGTTCAGGCTTAATAATAAGATTGAGTGCTTTTTCAACTTGCTCTGCTATTTTTATATTTTCCGTTGAGTTTAGCTGGTCGAGTGAAAATTTTTCATCACTTCCCTTAGTTAGACTCTCAATAAACCCAGTCAATAGTTGTACACTTTCTTGACCATAATTCTTTATTTTCTTCTTCGTTTTAAATATCAGATTTAACAAAAGAAAAAATAGCAACGCTATAAAACCCAGAATGGTTAATTGTAAATGTTGGTTATTAAGCGTGATTTTTTGTTGATTAAATAATTTTTTTATTTCAACAGGTACCCAGTCAATTAGAATTAATTTTTTATCCGCCAAAGTGGGTATTTCCGATGAGGCGTCTAGTACTAATTGCTGTAACTTTTGCTGTTGTTGTCTTATAAAATCGACGTATAAGCGTGTTAATCGTAAATGGCTACGCCACTTTGCTACTGAATTTTGCTGTGAAAACAATAATTGTTCTAAAGTAATTAATTGTGCTGTTAATAACGACCCACCTTTAGTTTTAGCCCCCTCTTCGAGTAAATAACCTGTTAACACTTGCTTTAGTTCGGCGCTAACATCGTCAAACTCAACAATTGAATACTGTAAATTCAACTGCTGAAAAGCTAATAAGCTGCGGATAACTGTTTGTTGCAATGGCTTTAAGTTACTCAGCTCAGTTATTTGAGTTGCATATGCTTTAACGCGAGTCGCGGTAACTTTATCGGTGAACCTATCTGAATTTATTTGCTGAAACAAGAGTGCTTTTTGTCGCTGCTTATCTTTAATATCAATCGTTAACTGATCATTAATTAACTGTAACTGAATAATAGTACTTTGCTTTAATTGGTTATTTCTATCATGCTTTTTATCAAGTTTACCAATAATGCCGGAAAATTCTTTATGCCCTACAAACATTAAATCAAGCTGTGATTTATTGTTCATCAACAATGATATTTCGTTAATTTGCTGGTGAGCCAGTTCGTAATCTTCAGCTAAATTATCAGCATCTGTACGTTGGGTTAAATTTTCTAATGCTAGATAGGTTGAGAGAATTTTTTGTTGGCGCTTACTTTCTTTCGTTAATAACGGCAGCTCTTGCCCTGCTAATAAGGTAACTTGATTATCACGCAGCACTAAAAGTGAGGTGAGGCCAATAACTAGAAAAAATACTAATAAGACAATTCGAAAAAAACGTCCTGATAATTGCTGGAAAAAGTAGCGAGAAGCGTCCATATTGATCAATACCTTCAACGGTAAATTTGGGTAAAAATACAGTGTAAGGAATTGTCACTAAGAATCAACGGTTTTTAGGGCTATATACCCTTAACTTTCATTTATAATTACTTTCTTTTAGTCACCCATGCCCATTCCATTTCACAGACAATCGGTTGTTGGTCTGATTCATCCGTTATTTCGACACTCACCATCAAACAGCCTTTACCTGAATTTTCTATTAGTTGAACATCAGATTCAGATATTTTTGCAATAGCGGTTAAGTTTCCCTGCATTCGTCTTTGATAATGAATAGTCATGCTTTTTAAAAGAGGTACACAGCTATCAAGCACATTCATGCCGAAAACAATGCCTGTTGCTGATTCAGCTAACAGTGCTGCTGCAATGGCGTGAATACCACCAATGTGATTTTGTACTTTCTTTTTGTTTTCAAGTGTCAACACGGTTTTCGTATGAGAAACAGAAACTAATTTTATAGAAACGGTTCCGGCAAACTTCACCTTCGAGCAAAAAATTTTAGTTAATAAGAAAGAGCGCATGCCCGATGGAGCTTTATTGACTTTACTAATAATTTTTCTGAATTTGTTCGCCATAACAGACCTACACAGAGTTAATTTTAAAACAGTGTCGCGCAAACTGGTCAGACCTGCAAGTTTTTTTATTTAACTGCAACTTGGTTGGAAAATAGAGGTTTGTCAGGTGTAAAAAAAGCGCCAATGGCGCTTTTGTATATATTTTGTTGAAAAGTTACAATTTAAAGAAGTGCTCTTGATATACTTTCATTTCAGCAATTGACTCTAGAATATCGTCAAGGGCTAAATGGGCGCCAGTTTTTACGACTTTATCTAAAACTTCTGGTTTCCAGCGGCGAGCTAATTCTTTAACCGTACTCACATCTATATTACGGTAATGAAAATGTTCTTCAAAATCCGGCATGTATTTATTTATAAAACGTCTGTCTTGTCCGATACTATTACCACACATCGGTGACTTACCTTTAGGTACGTATTGCTCAATAAATTTCAACGTAGCTGCGTTAGCATCGGCTAACGAACTTTCACTTTCACGACAACGCTTAGTTAAGCCTGATTTTCCGTGATGCTCTATACACCACTCACTCATGTTATCGAGCACTTCATCGCTTTGGTGTATGGCAAAGACCGGTCCTTGGGCTAAAATAT
>Ga0105359_10002946_pt1 | contig 14058 bp, 9 predicted proteins | sample GOMGulsemesocosm_6_FD_83659 | JGI IMG/M metagenome (GOLD analysis project Ga0105359, IMG submission 83659) | Methane-oxidizing microbial communities from mesocosms in the Gulf of Mexico - GOM8C Gulf of Mexico | ecosystem: Environmental > Aquatic > Marine > Cold seeps | place: Gulf of Mexico... | reverse complement strand
TGACATCACGCGCAGAAGCCGTGTACTTCATTAAGCATTGTCCCAATACAAAGATGGATGGTGATAGAGACGGTATTCCTTGTGAAAATGACTCACGGTTTTAATAGCAACATGAATAAGAAGTAATAACCATGTCACTCGCTTTTTACGTTGATAAACTTCAAAGTATTCGCCCAGATAAGTCATCAGGAAGAGCCAGACCGCATAAGGTTTGTATGATGTTTTCCGTGATGGATCTCATTGAACAAGGGTACATTACTGATAATCGTATTTACTATAATGACGTGCTTAAAAATCGTTTTACCTGGCACTTTTCACGTTTAAAGCAAGATAATGACGCGGACAGCCCATTTTTACCCTTTAACCACCTTAAAACTTCAGGTCTTTGGCACTTAGAAATACTATCGAGCAATAAACAAGCATTTGAAAAAGTTAAATCGGCAAGCGGCTCAACTATCAATAAGTATGTGGAATTCGCATACCTAGATAAAGAGCTCTTTGAGTTTTTAAAAAGCCCACAAACAGCCCCAATATTACGAAATGCATTAACCGCTAATATTGATTCGCTAGAAGAGCAGTATAAACGTTGGGCCAAATCACTGGGTAAATCTGACAAAACCATCAAGAACTACACTGGTGCATTAAAAAGTTCAATTCCTAATTGGCTCAATGATGCTGGTGTTGCTAAGCAAAACTTACTTTCTATTGGTTCATATTTCGAATATGAACGTATTGTCAGTAAAACGTATGAAGTGCGAGAGTTTGTAGAGAAAGATAAGCGTGGCAATGGCATGTATAGCGCAGCGATAAATAGCTATAAAGCCTTTTTATCGGATATTACTCAAGTAGAAGTACAGCAAGACATTGATAACATCATTCTTGATAAAACAATTACTGACACACAAAAGTCTGTGATGGTAAACACGCGTATTGGCCAAGGCCGCTTTAGGGAAGACCTAATCAGCTATTGGCAAGGCTGTGCTATTACCAAGTATCAAAATAAATCATTCCTAATTGCGTCACATATTAAACCCTGGGCAAAATCAAATAATGAAGAAAGGCTAGATCCATTTAATGGCTTGCTGCTAATAGCCAATATAGATAAGGCATTTGATTTGGGCTATATCAGTTTCGATGATCGGGGGCGAATATTAATCTCAGAGCAATTAGATGATTACCATCATCTAGGTATTAACGAACAAATGAACGTGTCGCTAACCAAGCAACATCAAGATTACTTAGCTTTTCATAGAGAAAGTAGGTTTAAGCTGTAGGAAATGTTGTGAGGTAGCATGATTAACCAAGAAGTAAGTGGGAGTTCGAATAGCCGATAATGAAAGATAAAATTTACGAATTTGAAGAATTAAAAAACCTATCTGATCATGAACTTAGAAAGTGCCTAGAAGAGAGTTGGAATCTTAAAAATGACCAATTTGAGATCTGGGGTGAGATAAAGCCCTTAGGACATAATACTTGGGGCTATTTAACTAACCCCCGTACAATAAGCGATAACAAATTGCTGGCTTATCCATTAAAAGGTGTTAGCGATACTTGTGAGTTCTTTATTAATCCTAATGATGCCAAAAAATTTGGTGACCAAAACTCATCACGATTTATTCAGTGTAAATTACAATTGTCTCCTAAATTTGAGCGAGACAAACATAAAATTCCATTTGAAATGAATGTGTTACCTAGTAGTTGCTCATCACTTGAAGAATTACCCGAAGAAGTCCCACATGAGATATTGACGCACAATGAAAAATCATTTTTTATTTCTAAAAGTATTTACGAATTTTACCGCCATCAGTCTGACAAAAAATTAGAAAAAGAGCTTGAAGCGATAAAGGTAAAGCAAGAAAAGGAATTATCAGATGCCCTTGATATTGCAGAAAAAGAACTGGATTATCTTCAGGGTGAGCGCACATCTGCTGAAGGTAAACGAGATACCGCAATAAAAGTTAATCAAGCTTTAACCGGCAAAAAACAAAAGCTTGATGTAACTATAGAGTTTCTTATGACTCAAGAACAACAGAAACAAGAGAATATTGCCCAACTAACAGAACAATTTTCACAACTAGAGGCCGAAATGAATCATAAAATAACACGTCTTAAAAAATATGTATCTGACAAAGCCTTATTTTTAAAAACCTTTGAGTTTGTAGATGAGGAAGACCTGGAGCACTTTTTGCTCGAATCTAAGGCTGAATCTCAACGCGTAGATGGTCTTTCATTTAAAGACGTACTAGATGGTGACTACCAGCAAGCGGTGTCTTACATTCAGGCACACTTGGTTGAAAATGATATATTGTACCCTCGGCATATTATTGAAAACTATATTACATTGCTTCGCACTAAAGATTTGATAGTACTGGCAGGAGATTCAGGCTCTGGTAAAACCAACTTGATAAAGTCCTTTGCAAAAGCGGTAGGTGGAAAGTCTGTCATCATCCCTGTTAAACCGAATTGGACAAGTTCTGAGGATTTACTTGGTTATTACAATCCGCTTGAGAAGAAATACCTGGCTACGCCATTTTTGGAAGCCTTACTAGACGCACAAAAGAACCCAGACATTCCATATTTCATATGCCTTGATGAAATGAACCTTGCTCGAGTTGAATATTATTTCGCTGACTTTTTATCCCTTTTAGAGTCACGAGATGAAGAGCCTGAAATTAAGCTTTATGCAGAGGACGAATCTGCCCATGTTCTTTCAGAGTTAAAGGCAGTAGTTGAAATCATTCAGGCGGGCAAAGAAAAGTACAGCCAAGATGGCATTGTGAACTTCATTGAACTTTTAAAAGATGAAGAACTCAATGTTCATCTAAGACAAGCATTTGGATTTAGTGATAAAAATTCGCTTATTAAGTACCATAGCGAAATTCGTCGAATGCTTTCTGCTGTAATGACAATGCCGTCATCTATAAAAATGCCTGCCAATGTGCATATTATTGGCGCAATTAACATTGATGAAACCACGCATTACTTATCACCAAAGATTCTGGATCGTGCCCATATAATGCGCTTCGAATCGCCACTTTTATCTGATTGGAGTCAAATTTTATCTGAAGTAGATGAATATGGTTTTGACAATGTATCAAAACCATTACTCATTGATGTTGAAGCGCTAGGTGTACGTAAAGACTATCCTAAATTTGACCGTGAAAATGAATTTTGTCAGCTCTTTATTGACCTTAATAAAGAATTTTTTAATAAATTGGGTGTTGATTTTGGAATGCGTACTATTCGTCAGGGGCTTAATTACGAGGCTCTTTTTAAAGATGTGAATAGAGACACAATTCAGTCTATCAATAATTTTTTGCTTCATAAGGTGTTACCGAAGTTTACTTTTGATGGGAATAAAAAAGTAGGTCAGCAAACTAAGTTAGATTTGATTGAAAAGGTATTTGCAGAGCGACTTAAACAAGTATTACCACTTTTTGAGGAAATACCAGAGGTATTCTCTGCTGTTGCAGCTTTGGAAAGTGTCGTAAGTGATGCCAAAGAAAACGATGGTGTTGTTAATTTTTGGTCATAATGATGAAACCTGAATTTGAAATAAAATACATTGAAGTTCAGTGGTACGATAAAGAAACAGTAACTAAAGTAACTGAGTCTTTGGTTAGCTTATCCACTGAATATAATGATGATATTGAATGTTTTGAATGCGAAACCACTATTTATCCTAATACGAAGGGTTTACGTGGACAACTTGCTGTTCGCTTTTTACATAACAAGCAGGTCACTCCATACATTGAATTACCAAGTGGTGGAGCGCAGCATCTTAGTCCAATCAAAGATATTGATACTGGCAAAACTTGGTGGGTTGTAAAAGATTCATGGGACAAACAAAATAAATTTTGGCGACATACCGGTATAAACACTGCTGGTACCTTAAAACTTATTTTGCAAGAACAAGCGTGTCATGTGCTTATTGGTTCTGTGGATTTTACCCTCGACCAATTAGAAATGTACCTGTCTAGTTTTAAAGATGACTTGTGGGAGTTGGTATTAGATGATTCAAGTTCCATTCAAGCTGATAGACCAAGTGATGGCATTGGTGTTAATGAGGAAGTAATTGAGTGTATTCGTCACCTTATTTCAAATGCAGAAAAGGTGCTGAAAAACCCAAAGGTGGAGCTTCGCGAAATACAAACTATAAAGCCTCGCAAAGCTGTAAGGCCTGTTAATCGTACATTCATGGAACTCGTTAGTAAAACCAACCAAAGGTATTTAACTAGCCGGGCTACCACACCGTCCTATAATGTTGCTGAAAATAGCTATATATTGTTTGCGCTAGAGCGATCTTACCGAATTATCAAACAGGTTTCGATTCTCTCAGGAAACAAGTTTAAGCGTTATGCAAATACGGTGACTAAGCTTCAACACCAGCATGACTCGTTTACTGATACAGTTACTGTTAATAAAGAATTAGTAGTCAAAGATTTAGGTATTATTAGAGAACGTTGTCATATTGAATATTGGCAGGATCTGTTGTCACAGAAATTAACAGCAAATAATGTAAGTCTAGAGCATCAGCATTACAATCATAATGAGCTTTATATCCGCACCCAGGGATATTCTAACGATCGATACTCTAAAGAGAAGGATGGTTTTTTTATAGAGACCTTTAATAATGCTCTGTGGGGAAAAGAAAACAATAAAACCACTATACTATCATTTAAACATGCTTTCCCTGAGCTCCTTAAATGCCTTGAGCCTAACTCAGAATATAAAATCATTGGCACAGGGCATCGGCATGAAACCCAAAGGGCTGTAATCTACAGCTTTTCTACTTTAAGTCTGATTGAATTAAGATCAACTCAAGGATTCCAAGGTGCAAGAAAAAAGTTTGAAGAAGAAAAACAAATTGGGACGGAGTTAAACGCAAGTGCTTGGAAGAGAAAGCTCAGTCGGAATGAATTAGAAGAGCAAGAAAAGGAAAAAACTGCACTGTTAAACCGGATTGCTTTCTACTCTGAAAATCAAAAACTTTCAAAGTATGTATTTGAGATAGTAGAACCAAAACAAAGACAACTTTTTAAAATTATTAAGGCACTACGCAAACTTGATATAAAACCTTCGTCGTACTTTCCTAATTCAATGACGTTTGTACAAAACCCTCATTATCAGGGAATACACAACGGCTATAAAACTTTGAGGGACGTTACTAACCTTGCTGATGATCAACTTTTAGTCAACCTTGAAGAGATTGATGCTATCGGCCTTGTAAATATGCCTCTTTTGTATGAACGCTGGTGTTTACTTCAAATTATCAAGGTATTGAAGGAATCATTTCGATTTATACCGAAAAACAACTGGAAGTATCAATTAATTGATGCGATTAAAACCAACAAAGTTGATATTGAAGTTAGCTTTTCTAATATAGATGCAAAGCGCTTTATTACTTTAACCTATGAGAAAACATTGGATAGTGGTAAAAGGCCGGACTTTGTTATCGATCTAGATTGGTATGCAGATAATGATCATCAAAATCAGTGTCTACAAAAAAAACGCTTTGTGTTGGATGCAAAGTTTTACGATAAAAATACTTTTGAAAGATTTGGTGGATTAATGGGCGTAGTAGATATTCTTTATAATCAAAAGAACTATCGTGAATCGACTGACAACCCTGTATTTATAATCCATCCATGCAACAACGTACTTCCTGAACGCGTGACTTCACAAGAATGGGGGAGAAATAGTTTTTTAGGAGAATTACCGATAGGAAAAAGTAGTCTCAATCCAGATCACCAATATGGAGGTGTACTCCTAAATCCTATTGATAAACGACTATATAGTGATGAACTTCAAAGGTTACTAGGTTTATTTCTGCAATATAAATTAGAAAGCTCAGGAACATTGGATAATGAACGTTCTGATGATCGCACTGTATCAAAACCATTTTGTATTCGTTGTGGATCTGTAAATATTCGCACAAACGACAAACCTTCATACTATTACAATAGTCAAGGGCAAAAGGTTAACCGTACTTCTCGTTCGGTATGGATGCAATGCAACGATTGTGAGCAGTTCATTAGTTTTAATCACTGTAGAAGTACAAACACACGACTAATCAAAAATGGTTTTTACTGGACGTACCATTCAGCAAGGGCTATTGAACCATTTAATAACAAATGCCCAAAGTGTAGTGAATGGGGCGCATGGTAATTATTTATTTAAAATGTATTAGTTCGTATAAACTTGTAATGACACAGACCATACCTGACAATCACCCAAAATATTTGTCGAATGCTAACTTACAGGCTTTGGTTTGAAGAACATGCTCCTTACTAAATGTGGAAGCCTGTTTATAAGCAAGTCCAATCGGATCCTTAAACGTTAAAATCTTTTCAGCCCTATCAAGCCAGTCCTGTTGATTCTCTGAAAGCTCTCTATTTGAGAGCATTCTAGTTTTCACGGCTTCTACAAATTCACGGGCTTTTTCTGTTTTTTGCCAATCTTCATATTGCTCAAATAGGAAAGCAATACGTGATACTTCTTCATCTACCAAACTATCAAATTGACGTCGTTCTTCACGCTTAATTTCACGTTGCTGTTCTTCTTTTTGTCTTTCAACTTTACGTTGCTTATTGTATTCGACAGCAATCAGTATGGATTCTATAAATGCACCCAAATTGTCTTCAACTTTAAAACCTGGTTTATCAATAAATGACGTTTGGCATGTACCATCGATATATTCACTCAATATCAGCATTAAGTTGCCTGTAGGCATGTTAACTTTTTCGTAATAAACATAGCGGCCAGCTGCTTTGTCTGCTGTTTCATCTTTATTTAAGTCGCGTATAGTTTGCTTAGACTTTTCTCTCAACTTAAAGCTAATGTCATGGCCATCTACAGTAACCACGTTAGTAGGGATGCGCTGACCATTTATTCGCTCGGCTTTAAACATCCAGCCTTGTTTATCGAAGTATTTGAGTAAAGTATCCATGATCCTTATTGCTCTGGGGAACTGTTCAGGTGATACGGCTACTTGGAATGTGCCTCCTTGCCAAGCACCAATCATTAATTGATCATACTCGAATGTTGGTTTGTGGTACTTCTCTTTAGCTATAACAGTAAGACGGTGAGGCTTGTGTATGGCTTTTGGCACTTTTAACTTGATTTTACTTATTAATAACGATTGTTGCTTTTCTTTCTTTCGCGCCTGTAAACAAGTTAAATCAATCATTTTGCCGTTATCGATTTGAGCAGGTAAGGGCTTCATTGTGATGTCTTTTCCAGTTGCTACTTGTGTCCAGTAACCACTACCAGGTCGAGGAACATTTTCAATATCGCAAAGTTTAGCTAAAGCGGTGGCATTTACGCTCCAATCGCTAGCTAGTTGCGACAGGGGTTTCTCCCATACAGACTTATGCAGTTCATCTAGGCTGATCAGAAGCATTTTATAATCCTAACTCGTCCAAGTATTCGCTATGGTCATTATTGAATAGTCTTTTAATTTCGTTTGTCCAACAATCCAAATAAGCATCAACCTCTTGGTTAGTGATATTACCTTTGACAACAAAGTGTAGAGTTGGAAATGGGCATTCATTAGATATCTCAACATAATAAACATCAATTGAAGCAGATTTTTTTGCAATGAACGCATTTAACTTAATGAGCAATTTGTTAATAATAAAACGGTATTGCTCATCAATGTCTTTATAACTTGCAGTGAAAGTTATGTGTGAATAGTTAAATGCATTATTTTCCTCTGCTAATCTCATTACGTGTTCAATCTTGTAGTTAGATATTATTAAAGATAGAAGGTGTAAGTTGAAATTACAATAAAATAGATAATATCAAAAACGAACTATCTGGATGATAAACAGGTAGTTATAATAAAAAATGAATCTCAATCCATAATGGTTAACCATTGAATACTACCTTCTGTTTCCGTTAAGTAACGTTTAAAAGATGGTCCATCTATAAACTCTCCTTTTTTTTCATAACGAGCCCATTTAAGTTGATTTGAGTTAACTAATCGTTTGATGATAGTAGTTGAACAACTTAGTGCGTTAGCAACCTGGTCAATAGGGATTTCATTTAAACAAACTTCGTTTAGGTGCTTGGTCAGCCAGTTTTTCAATATTTTTGGTTCTACATAAACCGAACGAAGGTCTGTACAAGAAAGAAAATAGCCACTGATCTCCTTCTTTAGAACTGCGCAAAGCAAATCTCCGTATTTGGTTATATTTCGAGATAATTTAGAGCTTAGCGCTGTAATTGCTTTACAACCTTGAGGAGCAGACTTTAGCGTAAAAGGTGCTATTTGCTTTGTAATTGTTTGTAGGTTAAATATCTTCTTATCAATCATTTTCTTCGTACTAGTAAAAGACTGGTTTACATGAACAAAAACATGTTTTTCAAATAGAATCATTATGTCTTCAATGTTTAGGCTGAGGGTGTCGGCCAATATTTTATAGTTCACATGAAATATTGGGTTTTCATCCTCGGCCGTAAATTTCGTTCTTGCTAATTTGATATACCTTACACGCTCTTCGAATTCGTCAAGCTCCCAGTAAGGAGCATTATCGTTTGTATTATTTACATTGTCGTTAAATAGCATAATAGGATTTATAACATCCCAATACTCTTGCCATTTTTCTTTGCACTCATTAGCCCATTGCTTTCTATGTCGTTCATTCTCTAAAAGTTGCAAACCTTTAAGAACCAACACGCCGTGCTCTTTGCTATATGGAACCCGATGAAAAGGTGATAAAAGGATATCGAATGGCCTAGCCATAACGTATATCGCTAAACAAATATCATCAATCGTTTCAGTAGATACAGACAACTTACCACTAATATCTGGCCAAAGTAGTTTTTCTAGCGGCGATAACTCAATAGAAGACCAACTACTATTGCTTTCATCATCCCATGGGGTTTTACAATTAGGACAAAATTCGAATATGTTGGCATCCCATTTCAATGTTTTGTCACAGTGGGGACATGTATCAAGCAACGGAGTTTTGTGCTTTAAACACCTGGCTACGGTTGCAATAGACCACCGCCAATCCATCAGCTTTTCTTCTTTGAAGCAGGAAGTACATATTCGGGGGAAGTCTGTAATAAGTTCATGCAAAGCTCTGCCTTTCATGTGCAACCAATCGTGGTCATTATTTCTATTGTGAAGTTTAATGACGTGTTCAACATCGCGGTCTAAAGCCGTCCCTAGCGCTTTGTTAACGGATAAAAGTTGACCTGCCGACCATTTACTAAAGCTACTCGTTTTGGGTTGTTCCATGTCAATAAGACTTAGCAACTCACTTATCTTAAAATACCCGTTAAAGTAGGCGATTCTTAGTAAATACTCAGTGAGACCTTCGACAGGGTTAGGATAATATCTCCATCTTAACATTGGGTTTGTTTCGCCTGTCTTGTGCCAGCCTTGTGTTTGGTATCTTTTACTACAGGTATATCTGATTGCTTATTAATTAAAGTAGCAAATTGTTCATTGAGGATATGGGGCTTGACGCTAAATAACTTGAATGGCTTTATTTTATTAAACGGCATTATTTTAAAGATACTCTCAAGCTCGGTTACGCTAATAGATTTTTTTGCATGAAAACGTAGCATCAGTCGATTAAAGAACTGTGAAATCCGGCGTGGTAAGCCTAACGTAGCGACATAAATACGCGTTATCATGTCAGGCGTTACCAAGTCACACATTTGAATACCTGAACGTTTAAAGTTTTCTTGGATGTTAGCCAAATAACTTGCGAATTCCTTTACATTGCCATGTCCTTTTGCGTTAAGGCTAAATGGCACGAGTTCAGCCTGTGCAAACTCAAAACGTTGTTTTACATCAGGGTGTTCATCCAATAACTCTAAAGATTCATGATGACCTGCAAATACAATTGCTAGGCCATGTTCATCCATTAATACTTTTAAAAATTTCATGACATCCGCAGTTCTAATCGTCGCATGTCGTCGCAATAAATGTTGGAATTCATCTAGAATTAGCATTTTAACACCTAGCGCCACTATCAGCCGGTTTAAACGGGTTGCGGCTGATTCACCTGGTCTTGCGGCTGGAGCCAAGTGACCGGCACATTCGAGTAATTTTTCAATGACGCGGTTAATGGTAGGTTTACCCGGTACTCGTATGGAAAGTATGGGCAATGGTGTTAACTCATCCGTAGGTTGATACTGAGGCAAGCTATATATTTCGGTTGTAAAAAAGCGTAGCAAACGACTTTTGCCCACACCTGGCTCACCAATAAGTAGACAGCCAGTACCATCAAGCCCAGACATGGCAAATGTCTCGTGAAGGTTTTGAAGTGCATCGTTAAATGCATCGTGTCTATAAGTCTTAAAATATAGCTCCTTCACTTTTGGAGGCAACTTATCGGGATCAAACCGTGAAGATAGATCACTGTTCATGTCGATTGGTAAGGGGCTTGCTACATTAATCATATTAATTCCTGTTATTATAAATTGAAGTGAAGACTAAGATTCGTCATGAGGCTCAATATTTGATAAATCGATATTGCCAATAGGGCTCGCATACTGCGATTTAGCAGAGCTATTTCCATCTCCACGCTGAGAAGTTTCTTTTAAGTTTTTAGCCACTTCGTCCTCGTAATCCTTAGGTATGGCTTTACGAATTTTGGCGGTGTTAGGTTTCTCAGTCTTCGCCTTATGCTCAGCCTTACCGGCAATAATTTCAGGGTTTTCATCAACAGTACGCTTGTGGCTGAAACCTTTATTTTTATAGGTAGAAGGGTTTTTGACTGCAAATTCAGCCAACGTCATACCTGGAGTAATATCGGAATGCGTAGTTGTTACTTCAAAAGCTTGCTCGGTAAATGGATCTATAACAGTAATGGTGTAAACATCTGTATCTGAATAACGGCAACTAACTATTGGATCTAACCCTTGTTGTAATAGTGCTAAGCCAATATCCTTCAGCCTACCTTCTTCATCGTTATAGCGAATTTTGTTTATGACAACGCCTAGATGACATACATCACCAGAGATTTTTCTGCTGGAGATGTTCCCAGCGGGTAGCATGACATTAACCATATCAATCGGTTCTTCTGGAACCCAGTTCCTATCAAGTGCTTCCTGCCATTTTTCAGCAGGTGTCATCCCCTTTAAGCCACTATGCGGCGTATGATGATATTCATCGACAATCCATGACTCAAGTGCACGACGCAATGCATCGATTGTTAATGTTGCTTGCGCTTTAATATTATGCTCTAACTTTTTCTGGTCGTCTTGTGTGGATGCGTAACCTGGCACGGATCTTGCAAAGGAGCTTCGTACGGTCAGGTTAAACCTCTCAATAAAAGGTTTGAGCCAAGGGCTGTTAGAAGCAACCGTTTCAATAAATGTCCCACAGTAACTATAAACATACCCATGTGTTTCTAACGAACAAAACCCTGGACCACCATCAAAGATGAGTACCTCTGGTACACCAAAACAAAACCAACGATTTCCATATAAAGAGTGGTAGCTACCTTCAGGCTTTGTGCATAATGAGTGACGAATAGCACTGATAATCGTAGAGCTTGGCTCACCACTACCTAACTGCATTTCATAACCCAACACACAACGGGTATGTACATCCAGGAAAAAAACAACAGTGACTGCACCAAGGTAGTTTCCTTCCTCGTCAACAACACCAATTTGGAGATAAACTCCGTCAGCTTCAACCCTCTCTAAAGGGCGTTTAGTCAGGAATTTTTTAACGGCATTGCGGAGTAATTTTTTTATTTCCGTTTTGCTATATTTCTTTTTAAATAACTCTTTAGGCGAAATAATACTTTTTAGCCAAGAGTTGAAAGTTTCTCGTGATGGCCAATCGTCAAATTTTGTTTTGGCAATAGGTACAAACTTATCGTAGGTGTATTGCATTGATTGGCCGATAGGCTGGAAAAAGTATTCATCGGCAACTTGTAGAGCTAGCTCCTTAACTTTCTCAGAGAACTTAGATTTACGTTTATGCTTAACTCCACTCGGTTTAAGTTGTTTTGCACCACCAACAAGATTTCGCTCAGCCATAGCCCAATCACCAAGTAACGTTATGCTGGGTGGGTTTGGATCGTTTAATTGATTACTGGTAAGTTCAATACACTTTGTTCTAACCTTAACACCACCAACACCGCCTTTTTTTCTACCCATTAAACCGTTTAAGTTTTTAATGTATGCATTGATGCGTTGTTGTTCGATAATCTCTGAAGGAGTGAGGATTCCTCCGGAGTGAGGCCCAGGCTGCCTATCGTCAACAAAAAAAAGGGTTGTGCCAAATGACTGCTCCATTTCAAAGTTTGATAAGATTAAAGGCTGTAATTCTTTAGACTCAAATACAAGTGTCACATGCTCATTTCCGCAGGGGATAATACGAGCGAGCATATCTTTAAAGCGAATTAATGCGCCAGATTGTCGAAGTGATTTTGAATTGGTGGTTTTTTTCATAAAGTTTCCAGGTAATTAAATGGGAAAGTAAATTGTGATTGAAGCCCAGTAACTAGTACTAATCCCAGGTAAGTACCAGAGAGGACCAGGGCTGAGTTAAATCACAAGTAAATAGGCGATGTGCGATGGCTCTTTTTACAAAAATACGGGGAATGCCTCTTCTGTCGGCAATCCGATGCATTTGAGACAACGTCTTTTTTTTAGGGGTTATTTTTGCTGTTAAAGCATTAAATTCATCAATAGGACTTGGATGTGTGAGGCAAGGGTAGAGCTGTGCGAGGTTTTCAGGACGATGTCCCTTTCGAATATCATGCTCTGTGAGTACTTCAAAGGTTTCACCTTTATTTTCGTATTGCTCTTCAAGAAACTTAAACTTCTCTTTGTTTTCCTTTGTCTGCGCTTCTTTCTCATACTTAATTTCACGAATGGTGTTTCGGCCGTTTTTAGCTAACTTCTTGCTATCTGGCGTGTAATTCACTGGCTTGTCGTTACATAAGTGGACAAGTGGCTCTGGTTGCATCTCAAAATCTTCACCATCTTCTAATTCAAATACTTCGAGTCTCATATGGTCACGTTCAAGTCCGCTATCTAAAATGCATGTCTTCATTGTTTTTCTGATGAAGCCAATACTGGTGTTTCGAGAGAAAGATTGCTTGGTTTGGATTCTTGGTTTTCTTATCATGGAGTCATTTAAACTAACAGTTGATTTTGTGCGTATTATAGGAGCCATCACAGAAAGCACAACCACCCCAAGATACTGATTTAATTAATGTTATATTATGTTTGAGTGAGTAAGCTCTTGTTTCTAAACTATGATTTCAAAGCTAAATATTTACCGATAAATTAAGTTGAAAACGGCAAAAATCAGAAAATAATTTTGTGGTTCAACGACTAACAGTCATTTGCGACGAATGACATGAAAAACTTTTCTGTCAAAAAAATCATATACGCGTTCAAGGGCTTACAGCCACTGACAGTTGTACTTATTTAGTGTTTTAATAAGGGCAGGAGGGAGTAACACATAAGTACTTTTATTTGATATGCATCAAGCAGTTATTAGTTTTTGAGCAAACAACTCAATTAGTACTTTTTTACTATTGCTGTCTGTTTCATTATGAGACATACTGCTTGTTGACTATTTGAATAATAATAAGATTTTTTCTAAGATATGGACATTCATGTGGAAAAGTTAAGCTACGTTCAACAGCAGCGTCTCGCCTACATCGATTTTAAGTTGTTTTTTACCGGCAGCGTTACACGCAGCGAAATTGTCCAGCATTTCAAATTGGGCGTTTCTGCCGCTACACGCGACATCAACCTATATAAAGAACACGCCCCTAAAAACATGGCGTACGACAACGCCGAAAAGAAATACTTTCTAACCAATAGCTTTAAACCTCTATTTAAACATGATGCTAAGCGCACGCTAGTTAAACTCGCCCATCAAATATCAGATGGTTTTGATGCCGTTGGTGATGTTGATTTTCCTGTAGAACAGCCAAGTCAGCTAAATGTGCCCGATATCAACGTTATCGCCAAACTTACCCAAGCCATGCTTAATGGCAAGGCAGTAAGTATCATATACACATCACTTTCAAGTGGCTCAGGCTCTCGTGAATTAGTACCACACACCAT
>Ga0105359_10002940_pt1 | contig 14078 bp, 13 predicted proteins | sample GOMGulsemesocosm_6_FD_83659 | JGI IMG/M metagenome (GOLD analysis project Ga0105359, IMG submission 83659) | Methane-oxidizing microbial communities from mesocosms in the Gulf of Mexico - GOM8C Gulf of Mexico | ecosystem: Environmental > Aquatic > Marine > Cold seeps | place: Gulf of Mexico... | reverse complement strand
CTGAATCATAACAAGTATCCTGATTAATGATTCCCCATTCTAACGGAAAACTTGTTAATAACAATCCTTAGTTATGAATAGTCATTATAGTATCTAGATCATGTTAATAGTAATAATTCGCATTATTGTTTGCGTTTGTTTTTGGAGTTAGTAAAATAGCCTCACTGTAAATCACTTTATCGAGTTAGCCCCATGTTAGAAATAGAAATATCCTTTCTCTCACAGTTATTTAGAATATACACAGTAGGTTTATGCCTTGGTGTTTCTACTATAGCCATGACCTTTTATTTTTATGTAGTTGCTAAAGGTAAAACGGATAAATCGCAAAACGTTATGATGCATATCGTTTATACCGTATTACGTGTAGGTATGGTTTTAGTGATGTGTAGTGAAATAACTCTGATTATTTACAACTATCATGTTAACAATTTTCTTTACTGGACAGATAACCCTGAGCTATTTATTCGTTTAACCATTTTTGGGGTAATATTTTGCAATGCTATTGCTATGCAATATAAAAAAATAAGCATGTGGCTTGGACCTGTCTTTGCTGGAGGCTCTTGGTACTCTTATTTCTTCTTTAGTGTCTGGATCGAAACGGAGTCAACTTATGCAACCTTACTTGTTGGCTATATTACTTGGCTCATTGCGTTTGGTGCTTGTTTATCTTTGTTTAGGGTCTTCTTAACACGTAAACAAAATTCTTATCTTGGCGATGGCGCTTACATTTTGGCAGGTAAGTGAAATGAGCTTAGAATCTCAAACAAATGAAGCTGTAGACATTTCTGAAGAGCCTCGAAAATTCTTTACCTTATTTCATTTAGGTTTATTAGTTTTAGCTATATGTTCAGTTATATTTTTGCGTCAATATTATATAACTGTGGTTTCGCCTTATAGTGGTTATGGTGATGCTGATATGAGCTATTTAGATAAAGAATTAGCTGCAAGTTTAAGTGCAGGTGATTTAACGCATTTCCATTCACAAGGCATGGCGTTTGAGCAAGAAGCGCCAAATTTATCTTGGGGTTTATCTGCTGCTTTTGATCGCGGTGATGGTATTTTTGAGCGACCTTATTCTCCATCACTTCGTCCAGGCTTTGCTTCTAATGCCGATGGGCTAGGACCCATTTTCAATAACAATGGCTGTGAAAGTTGTCATGCCGCTGATGGTAGAGCCCAACCGCCAGCAGGACCAAATGAAATGATTCAAGGTGGTTTTGTTCGTGTTTCTGTACCCGGAATAGGACCTTATGGCGAACCACTAAGCCCTAAAGGTTATGGTCATCAAATTGGTGATAGAGCCATTGAAGGTGTTAAACCAGAAGCTACAGTTCGAATCAACTGGATTGAAAGCCCAGGAACATTTCCTGACGGTGAAAACTACTCATTGCGCCACCCTGATATTTTATTGTCAGACTTAGCTTATGGTCCTATGCCAAAAGATGCCGTGCTTGAGCTTAGAATGGCGCCACCTGTTCATGGTTTAGGTTTGTTAGAAGCTATTCCGGAAGAGACACTGTTATCTTGGGCTGATGTCGATGATGTCGATGGTGACGGAATTTCTGGTCGTCCTAACTATGTTTGGGATCTTGAACGTGGTGGTAAAATATTAGGGCGCTTTTCATGGAAAGCTAATGCTTTTGATGTACGTCAGCAATCAGCAGCAGCTGCATACAATGATATGGGAGTGAACAATGAATTGTTTTTATATCGCCATGATGATCAGAGCAATACACATAAAGCGAGACAAAATTGTGAGCCAGAGCAAACTGCTTGTTTAGCAGCAATCGATAGCATGGACTATGAGCTGGCACCCGATCAATTACGAGACGTAACGACTTATCTGCAACTACTGGGTGTGGTTTACCGTCGTAACATGGATGATCCTAAAGTACAAAAAGGTGAGCAATTATTTCATCAAGCTGGTTGTGAAAGTTGTCATAAATCGCAAGTGATGACAGGAGAACATGAAATTTCGCGCCTAGAAAACCAATTAATTCGTCCCTATACTGATTTATTGTTACATGATATGGGCCCAGGATTATCTGGACGTCGTGATTTTGAAGCAACGAAGCAAGAATGGCGAACTTCGCCACTGTGGGGCATAGGCGTAACTGAAGTGGTAAATGGTCACACTAACTTCTTACATGATGGCCGTGCACGTAATATTGAAGAAGCAATTCTTTGGCATGGTGGTGAGGCAGAAACGGCTAAGCAAAAATATATGAACTTAACTAAAGAAGACCGTCTGTTAGTTATAGGGTTTATCAATAACTTGTAAGTTTTATTCAAACTAGAATTACTTTTGAGTCAAAGCCCTTTATCTTGCTAAGATCAAGGGCTTTCTTTTTAGGCTAGTAGGGGAATGGATAAATTGCTCGTCGAAAAATAGTGTAGCTCAGTGGTAGTATTTGAGTTAAAAATAACCATGACTACCAGCCACAGCGCCAAATACCGCCAGTAAACTTAAACTCAGCAGAAAATAGTGCATGCGTTGTAACAGCGCAAAGGTTTTATCACTGTCTTTTTTGGCTTGTTCGATAAACCAGCGATGCAAAAATAGCGGCTCTAATACAAATAATACCAAAGTAAATATAAACCATACGGAGGTCATTAGGTGCAGCCACCAGAACTGAATATCTTGATAACGCTGCCAAGCATTAAGAAACTCCAGCATATAATAGCCAGAAATCCCTGTCGCTATGGTTGCTAACTTGGCATGCCAAGCAAACTTATGTTCAAGCTGCTCAAATAAGTCGACACGCTGCTCTTTATCAACCATTTTATTTAATGCTGGCAGCAATACTGTGGTGATAAATGCGACGCCACCAATCCAAAAAATAATAGCCAAAACATGCACGCTGCGCGCTATTACAAAGGTATCAAAATCATTCATAGCATTTACTCAACCCAAACTGATAAGAGATAACTCACTTATTTCATCCTAATGTTATTGTTAGGCGAAGATATTGTTTAACATCATTATTGTGTTATTTATTTGATATGAACTTGCTTGATTTTTTGTTATTCAATCGCTTGGCTTTGAGCGTTACTGTCTGAACGAGCAAGGCTCGGTAAAGCCATCCATGGCCGCTCTACATAATCGTTTATATTACTTAATGCTTATTACTTGAGGCTGATTACTTAATAATAATAGTGCCTTTCATACCTGCTTCGGTATGACCGGCAATGCTGCAGCTTAAATCATCAAAGGTACCGGCTTTAACAGGCACAAACCACCACTCAGCTTTAAAGCCCGGATAAACTTCAATTTCACGAATCATGCCTTTTACTTCAGCTACCGGTGTACCACTGCCGTCATTCACTTGTACTTTTCTGCTAAGTACCGATTGTGACAAACCATCAGAGCTAAAGTAGTGTTTTACTGGCCCTTTATTCTCTAATACCAGCTTGTATAACTTGCCAGTTTCAAATTCTATGGTCGATGGGTAAAACATCATGGCGTTATTTTTATCACCCATCACCACCTTGATTTCTATTGGAGTTTGTTTGGTTAAATCACCTTTAGCGCTGGCGGTGAAAGAAGTAAGTGAAGTGATTAGCGTGAGTAGTAATATACTGGTTAGCAGTGCTATTTTGGTCGTTATGCTTATCTTAAAGGTATTAGTGAAAGACATTGTGGTTCCTAGTTGTGATTGAAAGTTGTTAATTGTGTTATTTTTAAGTATTGCCATGTGAACAAACAAGGCGCGGTAAATCCATCCATGGACGCTCTACTCAAGCATCCTGCTTTCGAAGCTTGTTTTAATCACATTGGTAATACTCACATAAAGCCTTGCGTGGTAAATATGTTTTCCTGAAGAGTATATTTATTTGAAAGCTGCCCATTTTAAGCTAGCACTAGTGCATTCAGACTGATCTTTCTCTTGATCTATTTGATAGTTTGCACTGTCAGTTATATCAATGCAGTAACCTTTACTTTCTTCCATATCGTCGAGATAATTTTGCTCAGTTTGATATATCACAATTGATTGGTCGCTTTCGAAATTAATACCACCAATTTCTCTATCTAACCCCAAGCTGGTGATAGTTAAATTTTGCGTCAAACTATCAAGGGAAAACCCCCAGCCAAAGTGGACATTATCTTCGTAATTTCCCCAAGCATCAGCAAACACATAAACAGTTTCGTCATCACTTTTATCATCATTTCCTTTATCATCAACAAATGATTGCAGGTTATGTAAGTAAGGGCCTTTCCAATAACTAGACCAAATAGCAGGGGAAATACAATCCGTTTCTTTAGTTATTGTTATTACTCCAGAGGTATCACATTTACCTTTAGTTTTCGGATCCTTTATCAGCTGATCCAAATTGCCAGGTAATTTACTCATATCACTGTAATAACCACTTAAAACTGCCTGTGAACCAACCCTCATCATTGGATCGCCAATAACAGCGAACTTAATTTCTGCTAACCTTTGTTTAGTTAATTCAAATCGTTTTTGGTTAGATTTATCGGTATATAAGTCCATTGCCATAGTGGACATTAAACCCATAATTCCTATCACAACAACCAGTTCAAGTAAGGTAAAGCCTGCATTTTTTTTGTTTACTATTTGTGAGTTATTTTTCATTTTATTCACTGACTATTCATTCTGTTGTAGGACAAAAATAATATCATCGGAATCTTCAATTCCATCTGAGTTATCTATATCTAGGTTATCTATACCGGAAGCACCAAAACTGCGTAATGCAATACATGTTTTTGTACTGCTGCTACAGGTATCATGATTTAAGCTCCAGTAAGTAATATCGTATAAGTAAGGTGATGCTGAAATGTTTTCTATGTCCCAAAGCCGAATGAAATTTCCATAACTATCTTTATAGTTAGTTATCTTTTTAGTTAATACGCAGTACTCTTCACTGCGCTTTTTGACATTTCCTGAGCTGTCTTGGCGAACCTTTTCAAAGCGGTCAACTAGGCTGTCAATTCTCTTGTCATCAGCAGCTTCAGAATGAATATAAGTTGCAGAGGGATATTTTTCAGGGGTACCTGCAATATCATCAATGCAACCTTGTGGGAATGGGTTACTATCTGCATCACGGTTAAATTCGTCTTTGATGACGGTTTTTATTGCGGCTAAATCTATATAAGGTCCATGCCAGCCGATAGCATATTCAATATCCCATGCACTTATGCCAGTAGGTATCTTAAAAAGGAATGAAAAATTGGCCGCATCGGAACTCTTGTAGTCAAGGGCAGCTGATTCTTTCTTTGGCCAATAACCAGTATCTTCTTTAAAACGTCGTATAGCATTAGCAATACGCTGCATTTCCACGCGGGTGAGTTTTTCTTCGGCATCTTGCTGATAACCATCAAGCGCTACTGAGGTCATGCCAGCAATAGCGGCTAGCACTGAAATTACCACTAAGAGTTCTATTAGGGTAAAGCCGCGTGTTTTTTTGATAGATTTGCGGATAGTTTTATTGTTTTGTATGTTCATCATAATTAAGTTCTTTATATCGCCGCGGTTTGCATCATGGCCTTAAAAAAGGCGTAATAAACAAAACCGACTAGACCGCCAATCATTACTGTCATCGCGGGTTCTATCATGGCAACCATGGCTTTCAATTTCGCTTCAGTTTGTGATTGAAAGTAGTTACCTAACTCTTCCATCACTTGGTCTAGTTCACCTGATTTTTCACCTATGTTTGCCATATGCATCACCATTTCAGGGATCAGTGGTTGTTGTAACCCGGTTGCTAAACTTTGCCCAGATAACACTTTATCGCCCGCTCTGGTAAAACAAGCGGCCATTGAGGTATTGGGCATAATATGGGCAACTACTTTTAAGGTTTCTAATACCGTTAAACCTGAGCGCAGTAGTAGTGACATAGTCATGCCGGTTTGTGCCATGGCCGAGTGCTTGATGGAGCTGCCAATTAACGGCATGCGAATCAGAATTCTGTCGATAAAGGTCTTACCTGACACTGTGGTGTAAGCAGCCAAAATGGCAAAAATAACACCGCCAATACAAGAGAATAATACCGCACCGTTTTCTACCATAAATTCAGAGCCATCCATCATCGCTTGTGTTGCTGGCGGTAATTGTGAAGATTTACCTTCTAACATTTTGGCAAATTTTGGTACTACGCTCATGGCTAAAAAGGTGGTAACACCCAAGGCGGCAATGGTGACAAAAGTAGGGTAGAACATAGCTGTAACAAACTGGCGTTTAATATCGGCACTTTTGCCTAAGTTAATAGCTAAACGCTCTAATATGGTTTGTAACTCACCACTGGCTTCACCACTAGCAACTAACTTGGCAACAATGGGCGGGAACATAGTGCCTTCTTTTTCTAGCGCCTGGGCAAAGCTGGCGCCACCTTGAATGGCAACCAAAATGCGAATTAGGGCATTTTTAAAACGAATTTTACTGGTCATATTGGCGATGGTTTCTAGTGCTTGCATTAAGGTATTACCTGAACGTAGCATCAAGGCTACTTGCCTGAAAAACAGCACTAAATCGGCAGTGTTGGCTTTTTTATAACGTTTAATGGAGATATAACTAAGTAGCGTAAGTAATACACTAAACAGCGAACGTTTTTCACGATCTGACTGTAATTTCAGTACATACAAGCCTTTGCTACGTAACATGCTACGAGCTTCTGCTTGTTCGGCGGCTTCAATGATTCCGCTTGCTTCATTGCCTTGTTGGTCGAGCGCTTTGTAGGTAAATTTAGCCATATTATTTCAGCCTTTGTTAAAATGGCTGATGCAAATGCATCACTTCATCAAGCGAGGTTAAGCCATCAAGCGCTTTGTTTTTTGCATCCTGCCATAAACGAAAATAGCTGCCACTATCTTTACTTGATGCCACTAATTCATCTTCACCTGCGCCATTGGCGATGAGTCGTTCTAAATCATCATCAAGCCAAAGAGTTTCATATAAACCCACTCGGCCACGGTAACCGCTACCTAAACATTGGGCGCAACCATTGGCTTTATGCAGGGTTATCGGTTCACCGGGGATATCAATTTTATTTAATTTTTTCAGTTCTGCTTCACTGGCGGGATAGCTGGTTTTACAGTTGGCACATAAACGCCTAACTAATCGCTGGGCAACAACACCAATGAGCGTGGAAGCAACCAAATAACGTGGACAGCCAATATCCACCAAACGGTTAATAGCTCCAACTGCATCATTGGTATGTAAGGTGGATAATACCAAGTGACCGGTCATTGCTGCTTTTAAAGCGGTATCAGCGGTTTCTTGGTCACGAATCTCACCCACTAACATAACATCAGGATCATGGCGTAGAAATGAACGTAGTGCTTTGGCAAAAGAGACTTTATCGCTCACTTGTACTTGGCCAATACTGTCAATCACTTGCTCTATCGGGTCTTCAACGGTGAGTATATTTAAATTATCAGAGTCGAGTTCACGCAGCGCGGCATAAAGGGTGGTGGATTTACCTGAGCCTGTTGGGCCGGTCACCAATATTATGCCGTAAGGTTTGTTAATACCCGCTTGAAAACCATTAAGTACTTCATCAGGCATACCCAATTGTGCCAGTGATAAATCAGCGGTATCTTGTCCTAAAATACGTATGGTAATTCGCTCACCCCAGCGGGTAGGAATAGTGGCAACACGCATATCAACGTCGTCTAAATCCCAATCACTAATGCGGTAAGAAAAGCCGCCATCTTGCGCCATATTTGCTTCAGCAATATCTAATGATGCCAGTACTTTAATCCGTGAAATTAATGGCTCACGCAAACCCAAGGAAACGGGGCGTTCGTATTCAAACATTTTGCCATCGATACGCAAACGTACTTTCATGCCCATCTCTTCAGGCTCAAAATGCATATCAGTAACGTGTCGTAGATAACACTCTTTCATCAAGTTATTAAAAAAATCGACTGCATCAATATTGCCATTATTGGTATGGCTAAAAGTCCGTTCAATAACGCCATCAATTAAACCAGCATCACTTATCACTATTTCACTGGGCAGACTCAAGATACGTTTACATAATTCCTGTGGCGACCTATCGTCAGGGTTGGCAATAACAACCACTAATTTGTCTTGATAATAAGCAGGAATAAAACCTTTACGCTCTAGGGTATTTTGCGGAAATTTCTTTACCAATTCGGTATCAATCACTAAGTCTTTGCGCTCAACAAAAGGTAGCTCTTTCATTATCGCTAAGGCGCGATATAAAGCCATGGTTGGAAAGCGACCCGCCTGGGTAATGTAGTCTAACGCTGGCTTACGGGCACGTTTTGCCTTGGTTTGTAAGTCTGCTAATTGCAGTGGGTCAATCAGCCCAGATTGCACCCCTGCTTGAATTAATACTGCTTCGGCGACTGCCATTATTACCTCTGTTACTTTGCTCTATTTAGCCTTGCTGCTTGGATTAAGCGCTTGTAGCTGATGTAGAGACTTAGTTAGATTGGCCAATAAAGTTGGACTTTTTGGGCTTTGTTTGCTGTATTTTTCGGTATTATCTTTAACCTGAGTTAATGCATCTCTCAGTTTAATCAAGTCGTTTTCAATTTTTTTATTTTCCTCCATGCGATATGCCTTTATAAATTCAACAAGCGGTTAAAAGTATCGTTATCTCGACACATTGCCTTGGCATCGTTTTCATTTACTTTTTTGTTTTTTACTAACTTTACTAATGCTTGATCTAAAGTCTGCATGCCTTGACGCGCGCCAGACTCCATAACTGAATAAATTTGTTTAGTTTTTGAAGATTCAATCAAATTGGCAACCGCAGCATTCACAATTAAGGTTTCAATGGCGACTGCTCGACCCTTACCGTTAGCTGTGGGTAATAACTGCTGTGCTACTACGCCTTTTAGGGCATAAGCAATACGTTGACGAGCAACAATTTGCTCATCACCAGGGAAACTACCTACTAAACGCTCGATAACACCAACAGCGTTATTGGTATGCACAGTACTGAAAACCAAGTGACCTGTTTCAGCGGCGGTTAATACTGCCCGTATGGTCTCTAAGTCACGCATTTCTCCAACCATGATAACGTCGGGATCTTCTCGTAATGACGCTTTAACTGCGCTAGAAAAACTAGGTACGTCGGTATATAACTCACGTTGATGAAAAATCGACTTGGCATTTTTGTGCACCACTTCAATAGGGTCTTCTATGGTCAGTACATGTTTTTCTTGGTTTTGATTGATGCTATTTAAAATGGCGGTCAAGGTGGTTGACTTACCACTACCAGTGGCGCCAGAAACTAACACTAAACCAGACTTTAAATTGGCCAAATAATCCATTTGTGGTGGCAAGCCTAACTCACGCATGGTTTTAAATGAGCCGTCTAAGTAACGAATAGCTAAGGCATAATGGCCTTTTTCTAAATAGATATTAATACGGTAGCGATAGCCTTTTTCAGTGCTATAACCCAGATCTAAGGTCGAATCTTGGGAAAATAATTCAAGTTGTCGGCTATTCATTAATGACTGACATAGGTTTTTCATTAACTCAGCACAAAATATAAACTCTTCTGTATTATCAGCTAAGTCCAGAGCAGTATTGAAACGTTTAAGTTTGCCATTAATGCGAAATACTGCCGGTAAGTCGGCACTTAAGTGCAAATCAGAAGCACCTAACTCAACACACAAGTCCATTAATTCAATAAGTTGTACGGAAGCTGTCATGGTGATTACACTATTATTTTCATGCTGATGATTAATTTTCCTTGCTCACTGCGCTCAATATTAATTTGTTGAATGATGGCAAGGTTGTTGAGTTGATTGAGCGCTTGTAAAAAATTTAACAGCGCATAAAAATTGCTTTGTCCTTCGATAGAAAAATAGGGTCTTTGGTAATATTTTCTACGGGTATCTGTGTATTCACTTAACTCTTCTTCATCGGTTTTGTATTCAATGCCGATAACTTCAAAGGTATTTATTTTTAAGTTAACGTCATCAGCTAGTTGTGAAATATCTAATTTTAACTCTTGTAAACGAGCGGCATCGTTAACGGGTATAAATCGTGCAGTTAAGACATTTAATGCCTCGGTGGATTGTGTTAGCTCTTTGGTAAGTTTTTTAAGGCGAATTTCACTGATATTACTGCTTAATGTAGGTTCAACAATTTTACCTATGCGAGTCTCTATACGGTTGGCCTTGCGGTTTGCCATTTTCTCTACGTCAAACATTTCTTGCCACATCATGGCGGCAAAAAAACCATAGGCGGATAACACCACACAAACGATTAAAGCAATTACTTGTACTTTTTCTTTAGCGGGTAGTAATTTATATTTTTGCTGTAATTTAGCTAACATTAATCACTCCTTGTCGCTTTATTTCGGGCATCTGTTGATGATTTACTGTTATCTGTAGCTTCATTTTCTGCAACAAAATAACGACGGCCTATTTCTAAACGCATTTTATAATTGAGGTAAACTTCGTCACCGCTTGCTTGGCTGGCGGCCACTGATTGTGTATCTCCGACCTGATAGCGCCAGGGTTTTAAGTTTTCATTAAGCTGCTGAGCAAATTCACTGGCATTACTGGTTTTTAGGGCTCTACCGTCAATGGTTATGGCATCAGTGCGTAATGTTACTTGCTCGATGATCACACCCTGATTTATTGAGTTAGCAATAGCGGATAGTGCGCCAGGCACTGTGACTCCGGCAGGCAGTAGCTCTTTTTTCAAATACTTTGATAGCTTGTTATTTTGTTTTATCTCTGTTTCAAGTTCAGTGATTTTTTTACTTAACTGTAAATACTCAGTCTGAACTTTTGAGTATTGTTGCTTCACTTTATTTTCTTCCGACCAACGTTTTTCTAGTCCCACTAAACGCTCTTCTTGAGTGGCCAAGTTCACTTGCATCCAAACAATAAACCCAATGGCGATACACATGACAATACTGGCAGCAATACTTATTATTACCTTGGGCTGCGTGAGTTTTTGCCAAAGTGGTGGTTCTTTGTCTTTGGCAACTACCGAGCAGGCTCTACCTTGCTCACTAAAGTTAAGAAAATGATTAGCGACGCCAATAAAAGGTAATAAATTACTGGCTGAAAAGTGTTGTGGCAGGGCAAAGCTAGGCTCGGCCTGAATCAGCGGTCTAACTTCAATATTCAGGTGTTCACCTAGCGCAAAACTTAACTCGTCTAGCGCGTCATCGGGGCTGTAAATATATAAATAGTCATAATTGTGCGCCAAATTTTCAGGACAAAGCGCAAGTACTTCATCTAAGGTTAAATTGCCATCATGGCGTGCTTTACTGCTAATGTTTTTGACATTTTTATTACTGCCTTGAACAAAAACTAAGTGTGAGGTGTGTACCTCTAATAAACACTGCTTGTTGTCTTCACTACGCAGACCTAACGCGGAAAAACTCGCGCCATTGTTTGGGTAAAAGGCTTCTAGTTTTAAGCCATTAAGTGCAAATGCGCCATGCCAATGTTTACGAATTCCACGGGCAAGTCCTGCTACTAACCAGTTATGGTTACTTTGATTATCACTATCGGTACTTAGTGCGTCATCACTTAAACCGGAGAATTCTTGATCATTGATATTTTCACTTTGTTCTGCTTGATAGCCAAAAATATAGTCTTGCTCAACATCAACTAACTTATTTTGTAAGGCAAAACATTCTTGTAATTGCTCAATGGATAAATACTTCAGCTCTACGGCTAAATCACCAAAGCAGGTTAATGCCGCATCACCGCCCATGTCTTGGCGAATATGTAACTCAGCTATAATCTCTTCACGTTGGTTAGGTGTTAAGTAACCGCGCTCAACCAGCATAGAGCCAATAAGCCATTGTTTGGCATCATCGTTTTGTGCGCCATCTATTTCCCAGCGAATAAGCTCTTGCATATCGCCATTGGCTTTGGGTTTAATTGGGCTAACAGGCAGTGATAATATTGCGGAGACTAATGATGGGCTAATCAGTACACAGCGCTTTGGCACACTGCCATAATCTTTTTTAAGTTGCTGGGTGATTTCAGCAATGGCGCGGGTAAAATCAACTTGCCTAGAATAGGCGAAGGCTTTAATGCTGGCGTAGCTATGAGCATGTTCTTTGTCACTTTTGAAAACAGCTGCGCGTAAACCAAAACTGCCTGATTGCAAAACCAGTAAACCGCCGGAGCTAAGCTCGGGCAGTTTAAGGTTGTTCAAAGTACTTTTAAGTTTGGCGAGTGCTGGCGTGGTTTTACTCATTAGTTAGTACTACCCTCAGCCACTTTATTGTTTTGCCGTTTTAGATTTATATCGTTCATTGCTTGAGCAATACTTTTATCACTTTGTTTTACGCCAACCAGTAATAACCTTGGTCCTTTGGCATAGTTATATAGGCGGTAAGCTTGAAACTCTAATACTGCTTCGGGTGTAAAGTTTCTTGAAATATAACTGGCAACATTGTTTTCAACATAAACGGCAATCACTTGTCCATCGGGTGAGCGAATGTAGGTGCTAAAGGCGACCTCTGGTAAAGGAGAAATCCCCCAAACCGCTAGGCTATCGACAACCAGTTCAGCCTTACTGCTATGAATAACGGTTTGTAACGTGCCATAGAAATGAATTAATTCTGGCTCCAGCATGACTCGTTGTTTTTTATCAACAATATTTTGTGATACTTGGTTGTTAGCGATGTAATTATCTAAATCAACCGTCTTGCTACCTTGTTGCCAGCTTAAATCAACCTTACTACTGGCAATAATATGTGGATTTTCACTCTCTTTATAGGTTTGCCAAACAAAGGCTGAAGCTGAAAAAAGTAACAAAGAGGCCACTAGGCTAAGAATAATAATGGTTGGTCGTTTAAACATAATTTTTTACTTATTGTTAATAACTATTAGCTGTTTATTGGTATAGCCAGTTTACTCAATGGCAATATTAAATAGACAAAAGGGTCAGCTATTGCTGACCCTTAGGTTTATCTATTCCGTTTTTTCTTCCTGAAAGTCATCACATCCTGTGATAACAACAAACATCAACAGAGTAAAGGAGATACCTAGCCGCTTTCACGGTGTTGTTGATGTTTTCCTTGCCAAACTTGGTAAGTTAACTCAGTAATTCGTTAACGATAAACGCGACACTATTAGATAGTGTTACGAGTACCATCCCACTCACCTAATTCTTCTTCTTTAGTATCACCAGCGCCATCTACGATAGCGACCAAGTTAACTTGGTCAATTGCGTTATAAGCATTTGTAGTACCAGTGAAAGTACCAATTTCAAATAATGCGATGAAACGACCGTATTGTAATTCGCTCACGTGACGGTAAGACGGTACAGTAGTCATACCACCCATTTCGTTTGCATTGAAAAGGTTAGATGATGGACCTAAACCTACCGCCATAAGAACTGGTTGATCGGCTGCAGCAGCTGTAATTGGTAAACCTGGGCCTGCAGTTACAGGAGCCGCGGCATCAAATTGAACACCGTCACCACCTAATACACGCTCATAACCACCAGTCCATACTGCTACTAAATCAGTATCAGCAAGTGCTACTGTACCACCACAACCATTCGCTGCTGGTGATAAGAAGATGTTGTTAGAAACCACATGGTTACCACGACTTGCGATAGTAGCGGTAATGTTGGCATCTTCACAATCTGTAGTAACACCGTCGCCATCGTGATCTGCTGCAGCAGCAGTATCAAGATACTGAAGCTCAGTAATACTCATATCGTTAAGTCTTTCAACAGCGCCGGCATTAAGTGCTAAGGTGCCGATATCTTCAATAGCAACTAGTTCATTTGATGGGTAAGCAGCTGCAGCAGCAATTGGTGAAGTACCACCTGTTACTGCAGCTGTTAATAATGAATCATAACGGTTTGGGTATGCGTTTTTGTTTAATACACGGTAAGTACGAATACCTTTGTTTAACTCATCCATCATAGTTACGTGAGCAGCAGCCGATGCACGTGCATCAGTATCTTGTAATGCGATTGACGCAGTACCAGCGATAGCGGCTAAGATTGCTACAACAACTAATAGTTCAAGTAAGGTAAAACCAGTTTGTTTTGCTGCTTTAAGTTTTAAAAACTTAGATTTAAGCTCGCTGTCTTGGATGTCGCTAGCTTGGATGTTGTTGAATTTTTGCGTAAGGCTTTGAGCCCATT
>Ga0105359_10002931_pt1 | contig 14104 bp, 12 predicted proteins | sample GOMGulsemesocosm_6_FD_83659 | JGI IMG/M metagenome (GOLD analysis project Ga0105359, IMG submission 83659) | Methane-oxidizing microbial communities from mesocosms in the Gulf of Mexico - GOM8C Gulf of Mexico | ecosystem: Environmental > Aquatic > Marine > Cold seeps | place: Gulf of Mexico... | reverse complement strand
GGTTATGACGCGGGTATTGGTACCCAGACGCTATAGTTATATCGCTATCGTTGTCCCTGGAAAAATCAACTATATCAACCTCGCGTAGTTTATTTATAAGCTGCGCCCATTAGTATAAAGACTTTTATGTTTATTGATTCACACTGTCACTTAGATAAACTCGACTTGGTTGAGTACGATCACTCTTTTGCACAATTACTTGAACAAACCACTGCCCGTTCAGTCTCCAGAATGCTCTGTGTCAGTATAGATTTGCAAGATTTTACTAAAATGTACCAATTGATCAGTGCCCACCCGCAGATTGATGCCTCTATGGGGGTGCACCCACTGCATGTAAAAAACGCTGAGCAAATAGCCAGTGTAGAGCAACTGACCGAAATGGCGCTCAGACATGATAAAGTGGTGGCTATCGGCGAATCCGGGTTAGATTATTTTTACGATAGCGACAGCAGAGAAGTACAGCAGCTGAGTTTTATCAACCATCTTAAAGTAGGCGCGGACTTAGGTTTGCCGGTAATAGTGCATACCAGAGATGCCAGGGCCGATACTATAGAACTTATTGGTCTCCACGGTGGAGAGGCAGCAGGTGTATTGCACTGCTTTACTGAATCTCTGGAAATGGCACAGCAGGCGATAGATCTCAATTATATGATCTCTATCTCCGGTATAGTGACATTCAAAAACTCAACGGCTCTGAAGCAGACCGTCCAGCAAATCCCGCTAGAACATCTGCTGATAGAGACCGATTCGCCCTATCTGGCGCCAGTCCCTTACAGAGGTAAACAAAATCAGCCAAAGTATGTGGTTGAAGTTGCACAATACATCGCTGACCTTATAGGAATTTCAGTTGCCAAACTGGCCGAAATTACCACCGATAATTATTATCGCCTGTTTAGTAAGGCTAAGAGATAGACAGTCGTAAGTAGGAAGTAGGAAGTAGGAAGTAGGAAGTAGGAAGTTGTGTGGAGTGATGATTGCTCCACACAAAGTTCTGAAGTAATCTGCTTAGCCTGTTATTATTTTGCGCAGTTTTGTTGGCTGTATTAGCGCGGCGGCCTGTTTAAACGCAGTGGTCGGCATCAATAGCGCAGTGAAAATTAAGCTTATCCCCAGTATTTGTAAGTTGTCCAATTGCTCCTGCATTAAAAATACCCCCAGCAGTACGGCCATCAGAGGGTTTAACAGTGAGAATATTCCCATTGTATCTGTGCCGAACATCTTCAGGGATCGCACCCAGGCCCAGTAGCCGTAGGCGGTATTTAATACCACTAACCAAATTAACGCCGGCCAAGTGTCACTCGATGGCATGCTGAATGCTCCAGCGCTGTACGTGGCAAAGGGGATCATCAATGCCCCGCCAATCATTAGCTGCCAGGCAGAGACATTTAATACGTCGTCAATCACCAGTCTTCTCATCCACACAGAAGTGACAGACATAGAACTGATCGCCGCGAAGGCCGCGGCCACTCCCCACAAGTTGACATCGGCATCCGGATTTAATAATAAAGTTACCCCAAACAGGCCAATAAGCGCGCTAAGCACAAATTTCAGCTGTGGTACTACTTTATAGATAAGCCAGTTAAACAACATCATAACCAGTGGAAAAGTGGCCCCCAATGTGCCTGCGACGGATCCTGGCAGTAAGTAGATTGCGGTGATCAAAAGCGGGAAAAAAACCGCGATGTTACCTAGGCTGATCAGCAGCATCTGGCTTTTAGGCAAGCTGATAGATTTAGGGCGCAGCATGAACAATAATAGTCCGGCGGGCAGGGCGCGCCAAACAGCCAGCCAGGGCGCTGGAATGTCCAGTAAATATAAGCCGATAAGTGCGTAGCTGGTTCCCCAGAGCAACGGGACGGAGAGGGCAATCAAGTAGTTCATAGTAGTCTCTAATAATAAAACAGGGCTGGGAGAGCAGGTTGTAATTCAAAGTGAGTATTAACAAAACAATCTTTTTGAAAAGTAATTTTCTAAAAAGATAATAACCTGACTCCCTAGTTAAGGCAACTGTCTTTTCAGAAAGATAAAAGTGTGTTTGAATAGTGCTCCATTAATTCAACCTATTGAATAGCAGCTAAAGATGAACAATGACCATGTAGCGGATATATTAGAGCAGTGGCAACAGCAGCGTCCGGATTTGGACTGCTCGCCTGTGGCAGTGGTGGGGCGAATATCGCGAGTGGAAAAACTGATGAAACCTCAAATTCAAGCCGCTATGACGCCTTTTGGGCTAACCGCTATTGAATTTGACATTCTGGCGACTCTGCGGCGTAACAATCAGGCGCTGACACCGACCCAGTTATACCAGCTGGCGATGTTGTCCTCGGGGGCTATGACCACTAACCTAGATAAACTGGCTAAACGCGATCTATTGGAGCGCTTGTACAGTGATCAGGACAGGCGCAGTTGCACTGTGCAATTGACCGAGTCAGGGCGGCAGTTAATAGACCTTGCCTACAGCGCACATATAGCCAACGAGGAAAAAATGTTGTCATCTCTGACCCAGGCGGAGCGCTCTACGCTGGCGCAGTTGTTGCAGCGTTGGTTAGTGGCCAATGAATAGCCTGCAGATTGAGGCGGCACTGGCAGCAAGGCTCAAGAGTTTACGGTTAGAGCGGGGCCTGTCGCTGGCAGAGCTCAGTGCCAGAAGCGGTGTCAGTCGGGCGACACTATCGAGAATTGAAAACGGCGAAGTGAGTCCTACCGCTCAAGTGTTAGGCAAGCTCTGCAGTGCATTTTCTATGACCCTTTCGCGGTTAATGTTGATGGTGGAGCAGAGTCCACCGGCGCTGATCAGGCAGGCGCAGCAGCGAGTGTGGAGGGATCAGGAAACAGGCTTTAGCAGGCGCAATGTCTCACCCCCGGCACAGGATCTCAGCTGTGAAATAATCGAGTGCGAGTTGGCTGCTAATTCCAGTATCAGTTATGACGCCTCGCCAATAAAAGGACTGGAGCACTATCTGCTGTTAATCAGCGGCCAGTTGCAGGTCACTATAGGCGACGAAATCTATACTATGAATCCCGGAGATGTGTTGCGCTACAAGTTGCAGACAAACAGCGGTTTCGTCACTAGCGATCAGTTGGCGGCAAAATATTTACTGGTAATTACCGAGCCTTAAGCTATGCCCGGTGTTTGATTACACTGAGCGTAATACGTGAAATACAGTTCATTTTTTGTTCCTGGTCAAACATCTTTATCTCCCATACCTGAGTGCTTCTGCCTATATGTAATGGCTTGGTTATACCAGTCACCAGGCCGGACCTGACTGCTCGCATATGATTGGCATTTATCTCTAACCCGACACAGGCAAAGCCTTCAGGACAGGCGAGTGTGGCCGCAGTGCTGCCGAGGGTTTCAGCCAGTACCACTGAGGCACCTCCGTGTAACAGGCCCATTGGCTGATGGGTGCGCTGATCAACCGGCATAGTAGCGCTGATGTAATCGTCGCCAAATTCAGTGAATTCAATACCTAAGTGCCTCATTAAAGTGTTCTCTCTGGCTTGATTAAGCCGCGCCAGATCAAATTCTTTTTGCCAAACTGACATAGTGTCTCCAAAGGCTAAATTAGCATCTACGCTTCACAGTAGGGCTAATAAATTGACGGAATATGAAAACAGGATTGTTTTTAATCAAGATTTTGTCAAGCTTTGATTTTTGTCATGGCAACATAGTCTATAATGTCTCCAGCAACTGGGAGAGTGGAATGAACAACAAGTATGACATTATTATTGTCGGTGGCGGCATGGTCGGGGCGACCTTAGCCTGTGCACTGGCCGACAGCCAATTACAAATTGCCGTGATAGAGCCGAATCTCCCGCAGGCCTTTGATTCTGAGCAGCCCCATGATTTAAGAGTGTCGGCGCTGAACATTGCCTCACAGACAATTTTAGAAAATATTGGTGCCTGGGAGGGCATCATCAGTCGGCGTAGCTGTGTCTATCGGCGCTTAAAAACCTGGGAGCTAGACGAAAAGCGCGCTGCTACATTATTTGATTGCCAACAGCAGGGAGTCGACCACTTAGGGTATATCGTGGAAAACCGAGTGATTCAATTGGCGCTCTTAGAGCGAATGGCACAGTTGAGTAATGTTAAATTGATTCACTGCGAAACAACCGCTATAGATTTTAATCCCGGTGCCAGTATTGTCGATCTTGCAGATGGTCAACAATTACTGGCTAAGCTACTGGTGGGTGCCGATGGTGGTAATTCGGCCGTACGCAGCGCCGCAGGTATTGGAATTCACAGCTGGGATTATGAGCAGAGCGCGTTAGTCATCTCTGTGCTGATGGATGCAAAGCAGCAAGACATAACCTGGCAGCAATTCACTCCAACCGGGCCGCTGGCATTTTTACCGCTGGGCGGTAACTGCGCTTCTCTGGTCTGGTACAACACCCCGGCAAATATTAAAGCGCTGTTGGAATTGGATGAGCAGACGTTTTTGGCGCAGCTGACTGATAGTTTTCCCAGTGCCCTGGAAAAAGTACACAAAGTTTTAGCCAAGGCTGCATTCCCGCTGAAGCGCCAGCATGCTCAGCAGTACGTGCGCGAGGGAGTGGCATTAATTGGCGATGCCGCACATATGATTCATCCTCTGGCCGGGCAAGGGGTAAATATAGGTCTGCTAGATGCCGCGCAACTGGCGCAAAATTTAACAGCCGCTGTGGCTGAGAATTTCACCAGCGCTGAAGAATACGCATTAATCCCCAGGGGAGATATCAGCTCGTTAAAGACGCTGCAGCAATATCAGCAGCAGCGGCGCAGCCACAATTTACTGGTAATGCAGTTAATGGATAGTTTCTATCGAATATTCAGCAATGATTTGGCGCCCTTAAAGTTGCTGCGTAATTTGGGACTGGGATTGGCGGGTAAGATTGTGCCGGCAAAAAAGAAAGCCATGGCACTGGCGATGGGTTTGGAAGGGCCGTTACCTGATTTAGCAAAAAAGAACTGAGTATCCGATCTGTTTCTTTGCCCGACGATTGGAGTTGGGTAAAGACAGACGGCCCTTAGCGCAAAAATTAAAATTATGCTCGCCAGCGGACCGCAAAAAAGTGCTTAGAAGCTACGCATCTAAAGCGTAAACCGTTACAATGTCGAACATAATTATCATTTCGTGGTCCACTAATAATCAGTTGTATTGTATCGCGGGCCCGCACTCTAATAATAAGGATTTATTTGTCTATGAATTCCGTTAAATGCCACAGTAGTTTTGAATTTATTCGCCAGCAGAAAATTGAATCATTAAATGTCACTATGCTGGAATTTCGCCACCGTCAAACCGGTGCCATGCACTACCATATAGACGCCGATCAACAGGAGAATGTTTTCCTGGTGGCGTTTCGAACAGTACCGATGGACTCCAGAGGTGTTGCCCACATACTAGAGCACACGGCGCTTTGCGGCAGTGATAAATACCCGGTGCGCGATCCGTTTTTTATGATGACCAGGCGCTCTCTAAACACCTTTATGAACGCTTTCACTAGTTCAGACTGGACAGCCTATCCCTTTGCCAGTCAGAATTTAAAAGATTATTTTAACTTGTTAGATGTCTATTTAGATGCCACATTCCACTCGCGTTTAGACCCGTTAGATTTTGCTCAGGAAGGGCACCGGGTTGAGTTCAAAGAGCCGGGCAATACAGAATCTCCACTTGAATATAAAGGAGTGGTTTACAACGAGATGAAGGGGGCGATGAGCTCTGCAGTATCTACATTGTGGCAGACTTTTTCCAAACATTTGTTCCCCACACAGACCTATCATTACAACTCTGGCGGTGACCCTGAATCTATTACCGATTTGAGCTACGAGCAACTCAAAGATTTTTATCAAAGCCACTATCATCCGAGCAATGCCGTGTTTATGACCTTTGGTAATATTCCCGCAGAGCAGTTGCAGCAGCGCTTTGAAGAAGGGGCGTTGAAAGATTTTTCCAAGTTAGATATTCACGTGGCAGTGGCCGATGAGAAGAGATACTTTTCCCCGGTACGGGTCGAGGAAGGTTACGATTTAGATGAAGAGAATATTGAGGACAAAACCCACCATGTGATGGGTTGGCTGCTGGGGCAGTCTATCGATCTGAAGCAGCAATTGGAAGCGCACTTGCTCTCCAGAGTGCTGCTCGATAACAGTGCCTCGCCTCTGCGTTTTGCGCTGGAATCCACGGACTTAGGTAAAGCACCATCACCGCTGTGTGGACTGGAAGACTCCAACCGAGAAATGTCCTTTATGTGCGGGCTGGAAGGGTCGGAACCTGAAGCAGCGGCGCAGTTCGAAAAGCTGGTATTAGATGTGCTGCACAAAGTGGAGCAAGAAGGTGTTGCCCTGGACGTTGTTGAGGCGCAACTGCATCAATTAGAGTTGGGACAGCGGGAGATAAGCGGCGATGGCTACCCGTACGGCTTGAACTTGATCATGGCTTCAATGTCCAGTGCCATTCACCGCGGTGATCCTATCGCACTGTTAAATTTAGATCCGGTATTAGAAGAGCTACGAGAGGCGATTAAAGACCCGAAGTTTATACCCAACTTGATTCGCAGCCAGTTACTGGATAACCCGCACTATGTGCGTTTGACTTTGCGCCCGGAACAGCAGTTGGCGAAGCGCAAGGCGCGGGCGGATGAATTGAAGTTAGAGGCAATGCGTCAGGGGATGAGTCAAGAGCAGCGCCAGGCGGTGGTCGATCAGGCAGCGGCACTGGAGCAGCGCCAGGAGCAAATTGACGATGAAAGTATTTTACCTGAAGTGACTTTGGCCGATGTGCCAGCAGAGCAGTTTATCGCCACTGGGGAAGCCCTTACATTGGCAGGACAGCCGATGGACTGGTATGGCCAGGGAACCAACGGTTTAGTCTATCAGCAAGTCATTGTCGAAATGCCACAATTAAGTGATGCTGAAAAGCAATTGTTACCCTTGTTTAGTCACTGCATGAGTGAGCTTGGCTGCGCGGGTCGCGATTATCAGCAGAATCAACAATTGCTGGCGCAAGTGACCGGGGGAGTCAGTGCCTATTCTTCGGTGAGGGCGAGTATTGATGATGAGCAGGATGTCAGTGGCTATTTTGTCATATCCGGTAAAGGTTTGGCTTCTTACCATGAACAACTGTTACCACTGATCAAAGAGACCTTATTAGAGAGCCGCTTCGATGAGTTGCCGCGCATCCGTGAAATCGTTGCTCAGCAGCGCAGCCGCAAAGAGCAGAGTATTACCGGCAGTGGTCATTCGCTGGCGATGATGGCGGCCAGTGCACAGCTTGCCCCCTGCGCGTTGTTATCTCATCAGAGTAGAGGTCTGGCAAGCATAGCGGCGGTTAAGTTACTGGATGATAGTTTAAATGATGAGGCGGTGCTGGTGGAGTTGGCAGCAACTCTTAAGGGCATGCATCAGAAGCTGATTCGCGGCGCGCGTCGCTTCTTGTTAGTGGCTGAGCCAGAGATGAAAGAAACATTGATTGACTGTCTGACAAAGCACTGGGGCGATGAGCCCTCTGTCAGCAGTGATCAGTTTAGTCTGGGCTCAACCAGAGAGGGTGTTAAGCAAGTTTGGGTCACTAGTACCCAGGTAAGTTTTAGTGCCAAAGCTTATGCTACAGTGTCGGTAGAGCATGAAGATGCCGCCGCCCTGACAGTATTAGGTGATTTCCTGCGCAATGGCTTTCTGCACCGGGCTATCCGAGAGCAAGGTGGTGCCTACGGTTCAGGAGCCGGTCAAGACAACGGCGATGCCATCTTTCGTTTCTTCTCCTACCGCGACCCTCGCATAGAAGAGACTCTGAATGATTTTGATGCCTCCCTAGAGTGGTTGGCCAATACCGATCATGAACCTAAAAAATTATCTGAAGCTATTTTGGGTGTGGTCAGTTCAATCGATAAGCCCGCCTCTCCTGCTGGAGAAGCCAAGCAAGCCTATCACAGTGAGCTGTTTGGTCGCAGCGCTGAGCAGCGCCGTGCCTTTAGGGCCAAAATCTTAACGGTGACTATCGCCGATCTGCAACGGGTTGCAAACACTTACCTGCAACCAGCTAAAGCAAGTATCGCCGTTGTGACTAACGCTGAGCTGGCTGAAAAATTAACGCCTGACTACCAAGTTATCAGCTTATAGTGTTGTCACTCGGCCCCGGCAGTGCTTTTATAAGTCGCCGCCGGGGTCGGGAGAGTTATTAACCTTGGCTGTCGCAGTCTCTTAGGGAATTAAAGATCGATATAACAATTTGGCGCAACAAAGTGCTCACTGTGGGCGGGCCGTTGTTGATCGTATTGTCTGAGCTTTTTCTGGTGCTCTCTGGGATGCTGATTAAGCAGCTTTCAGAGCAGTTGCCGACCACTCAGATCATGTTCTTTCGCAACTTTTTTGCCCTGTTGTTACTGGCTCCCTGGCTGATGGCGGCGGGAGCGGCAGTGTTCAAAACGCAGTATATACACTGGCATTTTTTAAGGGCGGTGCTGGGGGTAAGTGCTATGGCCTGTCTGTATTTCGCCTGGGGCAACTTACCTCTGGCTCAGTCTGCGCTGCTAAAGCAAACCTCTCCTTTTTTTATTCCGCTTATTGCCTTTTTTTGGCTGAAAGAACAGCTACATAAACAAGTGCTCGCGGCTATCTTTATCGGCTTTGTGGGAGTGTATTTTATTCTCAATCCACAGCAGGGGGTAATAAACCTGGTAGTGTTGATCGCCTTACTGGGTGCACTCATTGGCTCTTTCGCCAAAGTGACGATCAGGAAGTTAGGACAATCTGAAAATTCTAAGCTGATTGTGTTTTACTTTTCGCTGTTCGCGACCTTGATCTCGCTGTTACCGGCACTCTATTATTGGCAGCAGGTCAGTGTAATGCAGTTGCTCTGGCTGTTGGCCCTGGCAGTGACCTCGACCATCGCTCAATTACTATTATCTAAGGCCTATCGCTTGTCTAAAGCCGGAGTACTGGCGCCATTTACCTACAGCTCAGTGTTTTATGCCGCTATTTTCGGCTGGTTTTTTTGGGCTGAGCAGATAAGTGCAGCAACAGTGCTGGGAATCCTACTTATCTGCAGCGCCGGTATTTTGGCAATGCGAGGCAGCAGGGCTTGAGTCCCGAATTCAGAGCGAGCATAATTCGCCGTAACCAACCACAGTATCATTATAATTTGCGCAACAGTGCGCGACACATACTAAATGTCCAATAGGAGTAATGCATGCAAATTGCAAAAGACACAGTTGTTCAATTTAACTACGTATTAAAAGATGCCGATGGCAGTACTTTAGAAGAGACCGATACCGATCAGCCGCTGCTGTATTTGCAGGGACACAATAATATGCTGGCGGGAGTGGAGAGCGCACTTGAAGGTCATGCTAAAGGTGATTCAGTCACAGTGACCCTGGCACCGGAGCAAGCCTATGGGAAAGTGCGCGAGGACGCGGTAATAAAAGTGCCAGTGAAGCATTTGCAGGGCGCTAAGAAATGGCGCCCGGGCATGGTTGCCACTGTTAATACTGAGAAGGGTCAGCATCAAGTGACTATCGTAAAAATGGGCCGATTTATGGCCAGTGTTGATACCAACCATCCGTTCGCTGGTAAGACAATCACCTTTGATATGCAAGTTGTCGATGTACGCCAGGCAACCGCCAATGAAGTTTCTCATCGCCATGCACACGGTGCCGGTGGTCATCAGCACTAAGCAGCAGTCGGTTTAAGCTCACATAGGCCTGCTGATGCAGCAAGTGGGCTCTCTCGCTGTAGCAGACAATAAGAAAATAACTATGCCATCACCACTGCAGATTTATCGTGCGGATATCCAGCAAAAAGGTTATCTGCAGGACCCGGCGCAAGCTCAGGCTATCACCGCGCTCGAGCAGCTCTATCAAAGCATAGAGCGGGGATCAGTTGCCTCGGGTTCCAGTTTGTATTTGTGGGGTCCGGTGGGGCGTGGCAAGACCTATGTTATGGATTGTTTTTATCGCGCTCTACAAGGGCGTGCGCAGCGCTTGCATTACTATCGGTTTATGCAGTACCTGCATCGCCAGCTGCGGGTTTATCAGGGCAATAAAGATCCGTTGGTGTTAGTGGCGAAGGAGCTTTTAAAAAAGCACAAAGTTTTATGCTTAGATGAATTTTTTGTCTCTGATATCGCCGATGCGATGTTATTAGGGCGGCTGCTGAAAGTACTGTTTGAGCAGGGGCTGGTTTTAGTGACAACCTCTAATGTTGAGCCCGCAGAGCTCTATCAAGACGGTTTGCAGCGGGACAGGTTTTTACCGGCTATTGCTATGTTGGAACAACAGTTGCAAATTATCTCACTGCGCGGTGAAATAGATCATCGCCTGGCGAAAGGGCTAAAATTTAGCAACTATTACGTTGCGCAAAGTGGCAGCTCGATTACCGCTAATGCGCAAGTAGTGCAAAGATTTAACCGTGATGCGGGCGATCGGCCTGTCAGTTGTGATCTGGCGCTTAGTATTGAGTCGCGCAGCATTGAGTGTCTGTATCAGTGTGAAGACTTGTATTGTTTTAGTTTCCAGCAGCTGTTTGTTGGCCCCCGTAGCGCCAATGATTATATTGCCCTGTCAAAAATTGCTAGCTGCATCTATCTGTTAGATGTCCCGCAGTTAGGCGGGATATTGAATGAGCGCAAAGTCGCCCGCGGCACAGAAGACACCTATAATATAAATCAGCGGGTGGCAAACCGGCCTTTTGTCATGGCAAAAGGGGATGATGAAGCGCGACGCTTTATCAGTTTTATCGATGAGATGTACGATCAGAAAACACTAGTAGTGATGGCGGTAGCGGTTGAACTGCCACAACTGTACCTAGGTGGTAGGGTCGAGTTTGAATTTCAGCGCGCCAGCAGTCGTATTATCGAGATGCAAGGCATACAGTACTGCTCAAACGGGATTTAAATGGGAATAGTTAAACCAGGATAGGAAAATATAAAGGGAGGCAGGGATGTCTATAGGCTATCAAACCAGTCATTGTAGTAAAGGTGACAGGAGCATTATCATGGCGCTTAGGGTATTGGAGCGGCTCTTTTTAGCGTTAGCTTTTTTACTTAGTCTGGGTGTTAACGCACAAGAGCTACGACTAAGCACTGCTGAAAAAGAAATATTTTCGGTACAGTTGTTAACCGACAAGCTGGTGGCTCCCTGGGCTCTGGTACAGCTGCAACAATCTCAATCACTGCTAATCACAGAGAAAGACGGTAAATTATTCAGGTTCGACATGCCCACTCGCACGTTATCTTTAATCCCCGGAGTCGGGAAAGTGCAATCGCACGGTCAGGGAGGATTGATGGATATTGCCATCTCTCCCGATTTTAGCACCTCAAAATTGCTATATTTCAGTTACGCCAAGCAAGTTTCAAAAGGGCTGTTTGCCACCAGTATTGCCAGCGCTAAATTGCTGCAATCTACAGGCGGGTGGCGCTTAAGTGGCTGGCGAGATCTGTTTGTTTCTAGGCCAGCAACGGGCAGTGGCAAGCATTTTGGCAGTAGAATTGCCTTCGATGATAAGGGGCATCTGTTTTTTTCGATTGGCGATAGAGGGGTGCGTGCTAACGCACAAAATCTTAACAATCATGCCGGCAGCATTTTACGTTTAAACTTAGATGGATCAGTTCCCGCTGATAATCCTTTTATTGGCCAAAAAAATATTAAACCAGAAATATACAGTTTTGGGCATCGCAATCCTCAAGGGCTGTATTATGACGTAGGCCAGCAGCAGCTATTTGCAATAGAGCATGGGCCCAGAGGGGGTGATGAGATTAACCGGATTGAGCCTGGGCTCAACTATGGTTGGCCAATTATTTCTTACGGTAAAGAATACTGGGGGCCATTCAGTGTTGGCGAGGGAGTAGCTAAAGAGGGCATGCAGCAGCCGTTGATGTATTACACTCCCTCAATTGCCCCCTCCAGCCTGATATTTTATCAGCACACATATTTTTCGCAGTTAAAAAACAGTTTCCTGGCCGGATCTTTGGTGCTCAGGCATCTCAATCAAATTAAGTTTAATAGTAATTATAACGACTATAAGCAGTGGCGTTGGTTTAAAAAAGCAGAGCGTAGGATTCGTGATTTAACGGTATTAAGCAGTGGCAAAATTGCCTTGATTACAGATTCAGGGGAGTTACAGTTAATAGCTAAGGGTGATCTGAGATAAGTAGCGGCCATAAAAAAGCCTCGTACATTGCTGTCGAGGCTTTTTTTATTAGCAGTGCCACTTCGAATAAGAGTTCAAAGTGGTCTGGCTAAACTGCGACTAGTCTCTGTTGCGAGGACGACGGCGACGTGCCGCTGGCTTGCTCTTAGAGATCTCTTCGTTGCTCGGCTTTAAATTAAGCTTTTGACCGCAGACAGAAACTTTACGCAAAATTTCCATAACGTTTTTTGGCATGCCAGCAGGTAGATCGATCAAAGTAGTGTTGTCTTGAATTTCGATCTGACCGATATATTTGCTATCGATATCTGCTTCATTGGCAATCGCGCCAACAATGTTGCCAGGTTTAACGCCGTGCTCGCGACCAACAGCTAATACGTAGCGCTGCATATCACCTTGTGGTGCGTCGTTGCGTAGACCGCGCTCTTTTCTGCTGCCTCTCTCGCTGCGACCACGATCGCGATCGCCTCTGTCTCCTGCTGCAAAGTCAACCGGACCTTTGTGCTCTTTCTCAGAGATAAGTAACGGCGTATCACCTTGAACAATAGATGCCAGTGCGGCAGCGACGTGCAGTGGATCGGCGTCATGCTCTTGCTGGTAGTCTTTCAGTAAGTCCATGTACAAAGACAAATCCGAGCTATCCATGATTTCGCTGATTTTCGCCTTAAATTTATCAACGCGCTTAACATTGATCTCTTTAGGTGATGGCAATGCCATTGGCTCGATTTTTTGATTGGTGGCATTTTCTATCATACGCAACATGCGCTGTTCACGGGCAGAGACGAACAGAATTGCCTCGCCCTGGCGTCCAGCTCGACCGGTACGACCGATACGATGCACGTAAGATTCAGTGTCGTAAGGAATGTCGTAGTTAAGCACACAAGAGATACGTTCGACGTCCAAACCACGGGCGACAACATCGGTGGCGACCAGAATATCTAATCTGCCTTTTCTCAGTTTGTCGACAGTGCGTTCACGCTGCTGCTGAGGGATGTCACCATTTAGGGCTTCACAAGCATAGCCGCGAGCGGTGAGCTTTTCTGCCAGTTCAATGGTTGCCGATTTAGTTCTTACAAAAATTAGCATCGCATCAAAAGACTGCATTTCCAGAATACGGGTTAGCGCATCCAGCTTGTGCAGTCCGGCGACTCTCCAGTATTTCTGGGTGATAGTTGTCGCTGTAGAGGTTTTGCTGGCAATTTTGATCTCTGTTGGATCATTCAGGTACTTAGTGGCTACGCGGCGAATAACCGAGGGCATAGTCGCTGAGAACAGAGCGATCTGTCTGCTTGACGGAGTGTGTTCTAAAATCCACTCAACGTCGTCGATAAAGCCCATGCGCAACATTTCGTCAGCTTCATCTAATACTAAAGATTGCAGGTTATCGAGTTTCAGCGTGCCTTTACGGATATGATCCATAACGCGACCAGGCGTACCTACGACAACTTGTACGCCGCGTCTTAGCTGGCGTAACTGGCCTTCATATGCAGCTCCGCCGTAAATTGGCAGTACATTAAAGTTGGACATATGGCGTGCATATGTTTGGAAGGCTTCAGCAACTTGTATCGCTAATTCACGGGTCGGTGCTAGTACTAGCAGTTGAGGTGTCTTTTTAGACACATCGATACGTGACATAAGAGGGAGTGCAAAAGCAGCTGTTTTACCCGTGCCCGTTTGGGCCTGACCTATAATATCTTTGCCTTCAAGTAATAATGGAATACTCGCGGCTTGAATAGGTGATGGGGTTTCATAACCAATATCTTGTATTGATTTAAGTAATGGGGCAGCTAAGCCCATGTCGGAAAAAGATGGCAGCTCATCAGCGGACATGATGTATAGGAACCTGCTAGATTATTGGCCGGCGGTATTGCCAGCGAGGATATGATAAATATGGGGGCACATTATATACGAATATGCACAAATGTATATTGTTGTTTGGATTTAAAAAGTACTTATGACATTTATATTGCTTTTATACTGCTG
>Ga0105359_10002921_pt1 | contig 14123 bp, 13 predicted proteins | sample GOMGulsemesocosm_6_FD_83659 | JGI IMG/M metagenome (GOLD analysis project Ga0105359, IMG submission 83659) | Methane-oxidizing microbial communities from mesocosms in the Gulf of Mexico - GOM8C Gulf of Mexico | ecosystem: Environmental > Aquatic > Marine > Cold seeps | place: Gulf of Mexico... | reverse complement strand
TTTTTCATTTTTTAAAAAATGCAAAGAAGTAAAGCTTTTAACAATTTTACTCTCAACTTGATACGATAAAGACTCAGAAAAGATATCAAATTTATTTAATAAATCATGCTTTGAAATTTTATCTTTTAAGGATTCTTCCAAAGAATTATTTTTAATAAAATGCATATATACCGATTTTGGAATTACCAGTGCTTTTACATAAGAATCCGTTCTAAATGTATTCTCTGATAAATCATCTAACATAGCCATATCATCCCCAATAAAAGAGCCTGAATATATGTATTTTGAAACGTGCTCAAACATAGAAGTTTTTTCAACTGTTCCAGCTAAGATCAAAAATACATCTTTTAATTGCGATTTTTCTTTTAACATAATAGTACCAGGATTAAAAGTAATAATATTGCAATTTAACAAGCTCTCAATTTCATGAATGGAAACATCATTAAAAGCATCGCTTACATAAGTAAAAGCATCTCTTCTTAAATAATCCTTATTCGAAGAAAGCAAAACATCTACTGATCCAAAAGAAGCTGCTCTTCCAATAACTTTTTGAATTTGTGAATATTCTTGTGTTTCTGTGTGTGCTAAAATGATATTAGAAGATTGATCATTCTCAAAATCTTTTGCATCTCCATGAATCATACCTCCACCAATATCAAGTTTTTTCAAATCAACCTTTGTTAAATACGCATCTTTGATTTTTTGAATATACTCTTTGCTAACACCATCTTTTCCTATCATTGAATCCAAGACTTTAAAAGATGAGATATCGGCTAAATGCGCATAAGATACATAATCAACTTCAAAGAAGGTTCTAAAAAATAAAATATTTGTTTCTATTGGGTGGGGAGATAAAACAGCTTTTACTTCTAAGCCCTCAATATTATTCCATTTATCAAAAGACAAATCATGAAAATCAAAATAGTTTTCAAATTGACTTTTTTCTATTGATAATAAAGAAGACAGTTTTTCAAAAACACAAAGTCGTACCAATTTTGTAGAATAATATTTAATTTTGTGATCTGTTTGTAAAAGGGTTGTAAGTCCTGCAAAATGATCATCATGAGCATGGGTATGAAAAATCCCTTCAATATCATTTAATCCTATTCCTAAGGCGTTTAAAATCACTTTAATATTGGGTCCTGCATCAATTAAATAAATTTTTCCTTGGTAGGTAATAATAGAAGACATAGAAGGAGAATTAAGTGCCCATCCATCCCCTTGTCCTGAATGAATTACTGAAAAATAATCTTTTTTTATATCATAAAAACCCAAATCATAAGGTGATTTATATTCTTCTAGCTCACCTAAATTTAAATCAACAAGAACATGTTCATCTTTATATCTTATTTCAAAAATATTAAAGGCTATTCTTTTCATATACACTTCATTTTTGATTTCAATTCTTAAATTATCATTTAAATATTTTTTCTCTAAAAGTTCATTGGTTTCTTTTATTTTTCCAAAAGCAAACTTACGTTTAATCTTCATAATATTTTTGGCTTCTTCATTACTTAAACCACAGGACTCTATTTCTTCTATACTTCTTAAACCGTAATTTCCTTTAAAAATATACTCACACTGAGTATCTACTTGTAAGGTAGATCCAATTAACATGGGTTTATGTCCATCATTATTGGGATGATTTGGAATAATCATTCCTTGTCTGTATAACATTTGAAGTACAGGAAATTCGCAAAGATTTGTAAAAGATAAGTTTTGAACATTTAAGTCATTTAATAAAATAGCATTAGGACCCGTTTCATAAATAACGCCAGCTAGTTCTTTTTTTGATATGTGTTTTTTTGAAATAAGATGTTTAACAACATCAGGAGGAGAGCTACAAAGAATTCTTAAGTTCGCTTCTTTTATTTCAATATAAAATATACCTAAGCTAACTTCAGTTTTTTGTATGTATTTCATGTACCTAACCAATAAAGAGATTTATTGCTCAGTATACATAAAAATTACCATAAAATCAATAAAATTATTTTATATCAACTTCCCAAAAAAAGTCAATCCATTTATTTGCTTCTTTAACAGAGAAGTCTGGTTGGATAACCGCACTTGGTTTATAAAATATCGTCGCTAATTTAAATTCAGTATCTGGAAATTTATGGCAAAGAACTTTAATTATTTCTCGCATAGTTTCTCCAGAATCTACAATATCATCAACAATTAACACTCTTTTACTTTTAGACATATCTGGGATATTAAAAATATCAAAGGTATCTAATTTTTGTGTTCCATTGTAATGAATTGAATTAATACTAAAAGCATTTCGTAAATCATACGCTTGCGCTATTAGGTGACATAAGGTTAAACCACCTCTTGCAACACCTAAAATTACATCTGGATTAAAAGTTCTACACTTATCTGCTAAGATTTGTGTGTCTTCTCTAAATTCATCGTATGAATAATAATATTTTTCTATTTCCACTAATCTATCCTTGTAGTACGAAAACTAAACAAGAAATCGCCGTAATTGCTAAAATACCAATATTTAAATCACTGAATTCTTTTCGAGCAATTTTGATAAGAGTGTAAACCATAAAACCAGCAGCAATACCATTTGTAATAGAAAAAGTAAGAGGCATTAATAATACAATGAAAAAAGCAGCAGCACCCGTAGCAAAACCAGCTTTTTCGAAATTTATTTTACCAAGTTCTGTAAACATTAGAACCCCAACAACTACTAATACAGGGAAAATTGCATTTCCTGGAATTGCTTTAAATAAAGGCAACATAAATAAAGTAGTTACAAAGAACATTGCAGTAAAAACAGCTGTTAACCCTGTTCTTCCACCAGCTTCAACACCAGAAGCACTCTCAATAAATGACGTTGTAGTTGAAACACCCAATAAACTCCCACCAACAGTTGCAAATGCATCTGCTTCTAGTGTTTTTTGTAATGATTTGTCGTCTTTATTATTTTCTTGAAATAATTTAGCTCTTGTTCCAATACCTGTTAATGTACCTAAAGTATCAAACATATCTGTAATTAAAAAAGTAATAATTACAGGGAATAATGCCAATGTAAATGCACTCACGATATCTAGTTCCATTGCAATTGGAGCAATTGAAGCAGGGAAAGAAAAGAGTTCAGTTGGTAAAGAAGATAATCCCATTAACCAAGATACGACAGTAGTGATTCCAATTGAGAAAATGAAAGCACCTTTTAACTTATATGCATAAAAAGAAAATGCCAAGATTAAACCAAGCGCACCTAATAAAACATTTGAGTCCGAAAAATCACCTAATTGTACTAAAGTAGCAGGATTATCAACAATCATACCCATGTTCTTTAATCCAATAAAAGCAATAAATGTACCAATACCTGCTGAAATTGCTCGTCTTAAATCCATTGGAATTGACGTCATTATCCAAACTCTAAAGTTAGTAAAAGATAAGATAGTAAATAAAGCTCCTGAAATAAATACAATTCCTAAAGCAGTTTCCCAAGGAATTTTCATTCCAAGAACCAAACCATAAGTAAAGTAAGCATTAAGCCCCATACCAACACTCATTGCAACTGGTGTATTAGACCAAAGACCTGAAAATAATGTTGCAAGAATTGTAATAATTGCAGTTGCAGTGATAACTGCACCCATTGGTAAACCTGCATCAGCAAGAATAAATCCATTTACTGGAACAATGTACATCATTGTTAAAAACGTTGTGAAACCGGCTGTAAACTCTGTTTTCACGTTTGTATCGTGTGCGTTAAGTTTAAAAAGACTCATATAAGACACCCTTTTGTTTGTATGCTAAAAGCATATTTTTATTTTAAGAAAGCTTGGAGTATATCTAAATCAAAGTAACAAGGTAATTAAAAGAATACATTATTTTCAATACTAAATAATAATTTTACTTTATTTCTCAAATTAGCTTTTATCATGGTTATTTATGAGCTATTAATTAGATTCTATAATAAGCTTGCAATAATTTTTATGCCTTTTTCAATCTCATCCATGCTTGCATTTGAAAAATTAAAACGTGCTTCTTTACTTTGCCTATTATCATGATAAAAAACACTAGAAGGAACAATGGCTATATTTTTCTCCAAAGCTTTTTTTGCAATAAGATAAGAATCTTCATCAAAGCTTCCATATATAAACATGCCCCCATCAGGTTTATCAAAATGAAAACTTGGTATATATTTATTTAAACACAAAGCCATAAATTCCATTTTATTTTTATAATCATTTTTTGTTTTTTCTAAATGTAAAAAAATATCATTATTTTCTAAATAAGAAGAGATAATGTACTGAGACAAAGAAGAAGTATGTAAATCCAATGCTTCTTTTATAATAACAACCTTATCCAATAGTTTTTCATTTGCACGTATCCACCCTACTCTAAGTCCAGGTGCAATTATTTTTGAAAAACTTCCTAAGTGAAAAGATTTTTCATAAAAAGAAGAGATGGGGGTATTAATATGTCCATCAAATCGTAAAAACATATACGCATCGTCTTCAATTAAAAGAGATTTTGATTCTTTTAAGTGCAATAAACACTCATCTCTTTCTTTTTTTGTATACGAAGTTGTATTGGGATTTTGTAAGGTACTCATTATATACAAGGCATTATTTTCTTTTAATATATTTTTTAAAGAAGATATATCTTTAAATCCTTTTAATTTTAAGCCCAATAACGTATATGCATTTAAAGCTCCAATATAAGATGGCTCTTGTACAATCACTTCATTTTTGATGCATGCTTTTCCAATCATATCAAATGCTTGTTGACTTCCTGTGGTAATTAAAATTTCACTGGCTTTTGTTTTAAAGCCCAAATGTTTTGTATACCATGAGGCTATTTGTTCTCTTAAGCCTAATAATCCTTTTGAGCTCATATATTGTAAGGCTTCTTCGTTTTTTAATACTTCCTTGCTTGCTTCTTGGATTTCTTTTAATGGGAAATTATTACTTGAGGGTAAGCCCCCTGCAAATGAGATGGTATCTTCATTAATACAATCTAATATTTCTCTTATATATGACCTTTTCATTTTCTTATCCTTTTCTTTCCTAAGTATAATAGAAAATAAAATTAAATTCTTTACTCTAATTACTAAAATAATTGTTCCATATTGCTATTTATGCTATACTTTTTTATGAAAAAAGAAACGAAACAATACAGACAAAAAATACTCAATAATACCTACTATTATATATATAAAAATATTTCCCAGGATATTAGCCTAGAAGAATTAGCAAAACTGTCTTCTTTATCAAAATATCATTTTCATCGTATTTTCAAAGAAGAGAGTAAAAATACTATTTTTTTTGAATTAAGATCAATTAGATTACAAAAAGCAGCCAACTTACTTATTACAAACAAATACTCTAGTATTTTAGAAATAGCAAATGCCTGTGGTTATTCTTCTCACTCATCTTTTATAAAAGTTTTTAAAAAAATGTTTTTTTATTCTCCTAAAGAGTGGAGAAAAGAGAAGTATAAAGAATACTCAGCCTCCTTATTAAAAAAATTTCAAAACAATAAAAATTTTGAGAAACTGGAAGTTAAAATTAGTGTAAGCTCTGCAATTTTGTGTACCTATCTTAGACATAAAGGATATACAAACGATATTTCTAAAACATGGGAGAAACTAAATGCAATTGCTTATGAAAACAATATTACAAAATACAGACAAATAGCTATTTATCATGATAATCCAGCAATTATTCCTTTAAAGGATTGTTCATACGTGGCATGCATAGAAATATTAGAACATGAAAAAAACAAACTCTCTACTTTTATTATTGAAGAAAGTTTATGTGCTATTTTTAGTTTTAAGGGTGTTTATGGCGATATATTAAACTTTATACGATATGTTTATCATTTTTGGTTACCAAACTCTGGCTATGAAGCAAAAACCAAGCCTGCCTTTAGTATTTTTAAAAAAAATCATTTTACCTCTTTGCAAAAAGAATTTGATTTAGAGTTTTATCTTCCAATAAAAGTCATATACTAAGAATATGAGGCAAAACTTGCTAAAACTTTTGCAACTACTCTTATCTCTTCTTCTTTAAAAAGTAAATGTGAAAACTTTTCATTTGTACTAATAAAAACAAAAGAGTTATTGATTTTTTTTGCTTTTTTAACCCAAAGTTTATTCTCGTAATCAAGTAAATACAAACAGCCATCACTTAAAGTACCTATGTCTAAAGAAGCTACAAGCAAAGATTTATCTTGTATCAAGTCTTGCATGGATTCACCCTCAATTTGAAGAGCAAATAAAGAAGAAATACGTGGCTTACCCTTTAATAAAGAAGATGAAAAATGTAAAACTTCTTTTTTCTTTACGCTTTGATTGTAGTATTCAAGACTAAGTAAATTTTTCATATTATAAAGAAGTAAGTTTTAGAATAATTTGTTTTGTTTCTTCATCATCAAAAAAAATATTATTATGTAACTCTTTATGTATTGTTTTAATTAAAAGTATTTTTTCTTCTTTTGAGTGTTTTTTAGAAATAAAATCCTTGACTCTTTTTTCATATACAAGTATCAATTCATCTTTTTTTACATGAGAGGGTTTTATATTTGTACTTGATTTTGTAAAATAAAACAATGCTATTCCAAGAAGAGAAAACACAATGATAAATAATACTTGTTCCAAAACTTATCCTTTTATAATGGGTGTGGTATAAAAATACAAGAGTTCATCTATATATTTCGTGTGTTTGTAACTATATCTTTTATTTTCTAAATCTAAGCTAGTACAGATATTTTTTCAATTAACGTTATACCCATTACAATCAATACAAGTACTTCGGTTTCAAGATTTTTTTCTTGATTTTTTTGTTAATATTATTTAAAAGGAAAGAAAGAAAAAAGGGTTAATCAGAAGAGCGAAGATATTCCCATTTATACTAAAATATTAATGAGAATACAAATATAAGTTTTTTGAGATAAAAAACAAAGAAGAAATTACTTATTCATCCTTATTTTGTTCTATATTCCATTTTAAAACCACTTCATCAACAATGCCCACAAAACGTTCAATAAAAATTCCATCTTTAGAATATAAAAAAGATTCTGGTATTCGTTGAACATTTCCTATACGTTTAGCAAAATCAAAATTTGAAGAAGAAACAGTAACAGGAAACTTAATTTTATGTTTTGCAAGGAAAGCTTCTAATTCTTTAGGATCTTTATTTCTCTCGTACAAAACACCAATAATTTCAAACTTATCCCCATATTTTTCATACATTTCATTAAACAAAGGCATTTCTTTTATACAAGGGGGACACCAAGTAGCCCAAAAATTAATTAAAACTACTTTCCCATTTAACTGTTTTGAAATAAGTGAGTTACCTAACATTTCAATATTTATTTCTTCACCTTTAGTTGTAAGTAAGGTAAATTTTTCATTTTTTATCTCACGTTTTTTTTCTTTTTTTTCAGCAAAAGACACTTCAACGGCTGCTTCATTATTACTTGAATCACTGCAAGATGTTAAAAACAATAAAAGAAATAAAGAGGTAAATAGAATTTTCATTATTAGTTCTTATATATTTCAGATTCAACAAGATTCAATAAACCTTTGTAAGAAAAATCTTCTAATAATTTTCCATTTACAAAAAACTCAGGTGTTGCTCTTACTTTTAGCGTTTGCCCATCAATTCTGTCTAAATTTAATTGATCAATATAAATAGGGTCATTGAAATCTTCTTTAAGTTGTGCAATATCTAAACCCTTAACATTTTCTAAATAAGACCAAATAAGTTTCGGTTTTGGATTTTTATGATCTGCCCATACTGGCTGATAATAATAAATCACTTCTAATACTTCATTGTATAAGTTTTGTTTTCCTGCAGCGCCTAATATTTTAATCATATATTCTGAATTAGTATGGTTTGGTACATATCTAATAACCAGTTTTATTTCGTCTTTATACTCATTAAGTACTTTCTTAACAGCTGGATGAAAAGCTCGACATGATCCACATTCTGGATCTAACCACTCAACAACAGTCACTTTTGAATCTTTATTTCCAAAAACAGGAGAATGATCTCTAATAAAAGGAGCTCCTGTACTTGACATAGAAGATAACTCTTCTACTTTACTTTGTTTATAAAACGAACTTATGGCAAAAAAACCTGCCAGTAAAAGAATTAAAGAGATAAATACAATTTTTTTATTTTTCATTTAAGAAACCTTTTTATTAGAAATATATAACGCTAGAAAAATACTAACATAAGCAATAAGAGATAAAAAAGGAATAGTTATAAAACCAAACCAATTAATATACTCAGTTGAACAAGGAACACCTTGTACACAAGGAACAATACTTTCAGGAATTATTCCAAACATCAATAAATTATGATAGATGCTAAAAAATAAACCTATTAAAACAAGCGGCATTGCATATTTGAAAAGCTTATCATCTGGATACAATAAAGCCATAAGAAAAATAAGCACTAGGGGATACATAAAGATTCTTTGATACCAGCACATAGAACAAGGAACAAAGTCCATTACTTCAGAGAAGAATAAAGAACCAAGTGTAGCTATGGATGCAATTAAAAAACAAAAGAATACAATATTTGAAGGTAGTAATTTAGGATTCAAGATTTTCCTTTTATAGTTTTTATAAATAAAAAACGTATTCAATAAATCTATAAAATTCTATCTATTTTTAGTTAACAAAAAATTAATAATTTTAAGAAAAAAAGAAAGGAAAGTTTAAAAACTTTCCCATTCATCTGCATCTGATTTATCTTCTATAATAATTTTTGGTGCGGCTTTTTTCACTTTGTTTATTCTAGGAGATTTTTTAACATAAGAAGGTTCTTCTATTTGTTTTTTAGGAGAAGATACTTCTGTATTTATATTAACCTTAACACTTCCTTTTCCAACAAACTCAGCTTCATTGGCTTGATTAACAATACCTTTTGCCATTAAACTTGTAGATTCTGCTATTCGTGCTGTTTCACTAGCAACTGCTGCATTTTGTTGTGTTCCTTGATCAAGCGTAGTAATTGCATCATTAATTTGCTCAATTCCTGTTTGTTGTTCTTTAGAAGATAAAGAAATATCATTAATTGTTTCTGTTGTTTTCTTAATATTTGTATTCAAAATATTATAACCATCAATCATTTTATCTGCACTTTGTTTTCCAAGATTCGTTTTAACAGTTGCTGCTTCTACTAAGTCTTTAATTTCTTTTGCTGCTTCTGCTGATCTGCTTGCAAGGTTTCTTACTTCTTGTGCTACAACGGCAAAGCCTTTTCCAGCTTCTCCCGCTGTTGCTGCTTCTACTGCTGCATTAAGGGACAAGATATTCGTTTGAAATGCAATTTGATCAATAACTGTAATAGCATCCGCAATAGCTTGCGTTTGAGAATTAATTTCATCCATAGAATCAACAGTAGAACTAGCAAGTTTTTGTCCTGAAACAATAGAGTCTTCTAATTCATTTGAATATTCTGCCATTTTTGATATATTATCAGTGGTATGAATAATCGTACTTGTAATTTCTTCTAGTGCGGCGGCTGTTTCTTCTAAAGAAGCAGCTTGTGCATTAGAACTTTTACTTAAGGATGTAACATTAGAAGATAATTTACTTGCATTTTCTTCTAGTGTAGAACCATTTTTTAAACTGTCTAATAATAATTTATTAATAATTACAGATAAGTCATTTAAACCTTTAGATACTTTTCCGCTTGGATTATCAATAGTAGAAGTAAAGTCTAATTTTGTATATTTTTCCAATAAACTTGTTATTTTATTAATATCTCCATCAACATTTTCTTCAACATTTTCAAGCATTTCATTAAAAATCACTTTTAACTCTTGTAAGGCTTCATTTTGAGTTGACTTTTCAACTTTGAAGGTTAAGTGGCCTTCTTTTACTTTTTGTACTACGCGTTTAACATCGCTGATTAAGGCTTCATCTTGTTCAATTAAGGATTTAGTTTTTACAACATTTTCATTAATAATTTTAGCCATAGTTCCAATTTCATCATTCGCACTGTCATCTAAATGTGAAACCTCTTTATTTTCTTTGTTAATATATTGAAAAAAGCTTAATAAACCATCTTGAAATTTTTGAAGAGGTTTAAAAATTACTTTATTAGAAATTATTGCCATAATAAAAGCAAGTAATAACATAATTAAAAATATGATAATGATATTACTAATGATTGTATCTTTTATTGCCAAAAAAGTTTTTTCTTTCATTAAGGTAACTCTGTCTTCAATATCATCAATATAAGCACCAGTTCCTACTATCCAATCCCATTTTTCAAACTTTTGAACATAAGAGAGTTTTTTAGTGGCTTCCTCTTCTTTTGGTTTTTGCCAAGAATAAGCTACGACTCCTCCTTCTTGTTTAGCATTGGCAGCTTTTACAATTTCTTGAAATAAAAATATTCCATTAGGATCTTTTAGTTCCTTTAAATTTTTTCCATTTAAAGAAGGTTTTACTGCATGCATAATCATGTCATGCTTCGAGTTATTTATCCAAAAATAACCTGTTTTCCCATATTTCATATTAGATATTGCAATTAATGCTTCTTTTTGAAGACGTTCAGTTACGTTATCAACATATTCCCCTGTACCAATTACCCAATTATAGGGTTTGAATACTTTTACAAAAGAGACCTTTTCTTGTGGTTCTTCAAAACCAGGTTTAGACCATAAATAATCTACAAAACCTTCTCCTTTATTTTTACCAATTTGAGCGAATTCCCAAAAAATTCTTTTTCCACCCTTATCTTTAAATGCAGATAAATCTTTTCCATTTAAAGAAGGTTTAATAGGATGCATAACCATTTTTGCGTCCAAGTCATTAATCCAAAAATATCCAGATTTACCATATCTGGTTGCTTCAACAGCACTTTTAATAATCTCTTTTAATTCTTCATCATCCATGGTTCCGTGATATTTTTTGTATTCACCTTCCACAATTGACAAAATAAATTTTGTTTGATCTTTTAAATACAGTTCTACTTCTTCTTTTACTTTTTCTTTGGAAGTACGTTTTTCATAAGATTCAATCGTTTTGATTACTAAAGACACATAATTTTGTAATTCTTCTTTTTTTGTTTTGTAGGCTTCTTCTTCAAATTGTTTAATTACAATTTCAGATGTTTTCTGTAAAGAAAGCACTGATTGAATAATTGTAATAGTTGAAACCACAACAATAGAAGAAATTACAATAATAAGTAACTTTGCTTTTATTGAGACAGACTTAAACATTTTTAATCCTTCATAATACCAGTTTTAGCGCTGATTTAGTATTTATATACAATTAAAACATTATTTTTGTTAAATCAAAATTAAAAATTATTTTTAAAAAAATTATCAATGAAAACCTTAAATATGGCAATTAAAATAAAGTTTAAGAATTAACAAGAAGATGTAAGTTAGGTACTTAATAGTGACTCTTAAAGTTATTTTTAAGTATTTAAAGAAGAATAAGAGTGCATTAATAAGACAATTAACAATCAATAAATAATGTTAAAATACATTAATTAATAATAATTAAATGGAAGCTGTATTTTGCTCTTTTATTATTTTAGTTGCGCTTAAAAATATATAGTTTTTACCTGTTAGGGTTACTCTGAATTTTTTCTGTTGTAAGTATTTTTTACAAAAATAGATGTCTTTATGTAAAACGGACATTTCACTATAAGAATAGTTCTTTGCTTTTGCACCAAAAATCATTTCTCCGCCCATCCATCTGCAATTAGGGAAGCCAAGAATAATTGATCCATCTTTATTTAAATATTCTTGAACCAAAGACATAAAAAGTAATTTAAAATTTAAACTTGAGCTTTGTAAGGTTCCAATACTAATAAGTAAATCTGTTTTTTCTAAGTTTAAACTTTTTAAATCATTAATATCATGAGTATGAAATACTGCATTAGATGGAAATCGCTCTCGTGCAATTTGAATGGCACTTGGACAAAAATCAACTCCCACTAATTTTAATTTATCAAAATCTTCTTTGCTTAATAATTTTGAAATAACTTCAAATTCATCTGCTCTGTTTACGCCAAGATTTAGAATGTTTTTTCTTGAATGTACTTTCACATTTTTTAAGGCTTCTACATAAGCATTTATATAAGATGGTTCTTCATTTTTATTAATTAATGAAAAGGAAGAAGCTTGTCCATATTTTTCTTCTTTTAGCTTTTTTTCATTGTGAAAAGATTGTTCAAGATTTAGTTCATGAAAAGACAATACAATTGTATAAGTACTCACAATTTTAGGTGTAAGAAGTTTACAAAATAATAATTCGGCTAAATCATTCCATGCTTTATATGATCTGTAAACATAAATTATGCCTTCTTTTTCAATTAATTCTCCTGCATGAGCTTCTAGAGCAGAATCAGGGTTTAATACTTCGATAGAACAATTAGTATTGGCTTTTAAGTAAATTAGTATGTCTTGCATACTTTCATGGGTAAATTTTTTCATTTGAAACTTTGTTTTTGAAATTATAGCCATTCTACATGAAAAGTATTATAAGATATCGATATAACAATATTAGGACATAAAATGAAATACACCAGCGCTTCAAATAAAAGTGTAGAAGAAGTATCTTTAGCCATACAAGAAACAGTAAAAGAATTTAAATTTGGCGTATTACACATACATAACATTAAAGAAACACTTATAAGTAAAGGGAAAAACTTTGAAAAAGAATGTTTGGTTCTTGATATTTGCAATCCAAATTATGCAAAAGAAATGTTAGATTACGATATGGAACTTTCCATGATACTTCCTTGTAAAATATCAATTTACCAAGATGGAAATACAACAAAAATATCTATGTTAAAAATATCTGAGTTAATTCCTATATTAAATAAAAACTTAAAAGAAAAAGCAGATGAAATAGAGAAAATATTATTAGAAATAATTTCTTTATCAAAATAAAAAATATTAAATAAAATTTAATTATTTTTATTGCATATCAATATTACTTTAGTATAATGAAAAACTAAAAGGAGTTATTTACTTGAAAAAAATCTTATTCAGTGCACTTGCATTAAGTGCACTATATTTACCAAATGTTTTAGCAAACAATACAAATACACTTATTAAAAAAAGTGAAGTATTAATAGGTTATTATGGACGTCCAAATACAGCATCATTAGGGATACTTGGACAAAGTAGTATTAAAGAACTGGTTGTTAAAATGAAAAACAAATCACAATACTATTCAGACGAATTAAACAACAGCATAAATGTAAAAATGGCTTTTCATTTAATTTATGCTCTGGCAACAAAAGATCCAGGCAATGACAATGATTATATCTTGAATCTGGGAGAAAAAACAGTATTAAAATATATTAAAGCAGCAAATGAAGAAGGTTTTGCAGTAATAATAGATTTGCAACTAGGTGCTCAAACCCCTTTAGAAGCTGTACTTCCCGTACTAAAATATCTTAAGTATGATAATGTACATTTAGCAATTGACCCTGAATTTAAAATTCCAACACACAGACGTTATCCACCAGGACGTTATATAGGTCACATTTTTGGAAAAGATTTAAATGCTGCACAAGAAAGTATGAATAATTATCTAGAAGAACACAATATTATAGGAAAAAGAAATCTTATAGTACATATGTTTCATAAAAGAATGTTAAGAGAAAAAGGCTCTGTTAAAAATTATGATAATGTCAATTTGATTTACAATATCGATGGACATGGACAAGCAGGTTCAAAAATTAAAATCTATAATGGTTTGTACGATGAAACATCTTCTGTAGTTGCAAGTAGTGGTTTTAAGATATTTTATAATGCAGATATAAAACCCTTAATGACTCCAAAACAAATCCTTGGTTTAGAAGCCATAGGAAGCAGAAAAATACAAATACAACCTAGCTATATTAATTATCAATAAATATCTTATAGTAAGCTTACATAGCTTGCTGTATGCATATTAATTACCCATAGTCTTATAAAAAAACCATTCTAAGTGCCAAATTTAAAGGGGCGTTATAAAGATTTAGGCAAAAAAAAAGCTTTTGTCTAAAAGAACAAAAAGTTCAAATAGACAAAAGCTTTGTATTGGTTGCGGAAACAGGATTTGAACCTGTGACCTACGGGTTATGAGCCCGTCGAGCTACCGTGCTGCTCTATTCCGCGGTTTGTAAATTAAGTGG
>Ga0105359_10002920_pt1 | contig 14125 bp, 8 predicted proteins | sample GOMGulsemesocosm_6_FD_83659 | JGI IMG/M metagenome (GOLD analysis project Ga0105359, IMG submission 83659) | Methane-oxidizing microbial communities from mesocosms in the Gulf of Mexico - GOM8C Gulf of Mexico | ecosystem: Environmental > Aquatic > Marine > Cold seeps | place: Gulf of Mexico... | reverse complement strand
GCTAGGTACTGCTGAAGGTGTTTACGGTGGCTGGGGGAATTTTGGCTCTGCGGCAGCTGCAATGTCTTTACCTGCGATTGCGTTATTATTTGGTGGTGAAAATGGCTGGCGTTACGCTGTTGGTTTATCGGGGTTCTTAAGCCTGCTCTTCAGTTTTATTTGGTACTTTAACGTATCTGATACACCAAAAGGCGCGACATATTTTAAACCTAAACAAACCGGCGCAATGGAAGTAACCAGTGTTGGTGATTTTTGGCTATTATTGTTATTGAAACTCCCTATGTACGGTGCACTTTCATTACTGACTTGGAAATTATCACCGAGTGGCGTTGCTTTATTAAGTGAGCAAAGTGCTTTATTCGCTTATATCGCATTAATTGCTTTATTTATATTTGAGGTAAAACAAACCTTTCGCGTCAACGGTCATTTATTTAGTCAACCAGTCGATAAAGTACATCAATATAAATTCAAACAAGTAGTGGTTTTAAATATCCTCTATTTTGCTACTTTTGGCTCTGAGCTTGCGGTTATCTCTATGCTGCCATTATTTTTTGCTGAAGTTTTTAGCCTAGATATGGTTTATGCTGGTTTACTTGCTTCACTCTACGCCTTTATGAACTTAATGTCTCGCCCAGGTGGCGGTTGGATCAGTGACAAGTTTGGCCGTAAAAAAACCTTACTTATCCTTACTGCCGGCTTAGCTGTTGGTTACTTGGCGATGTCAGCTATAGACAGTAGTTGGCCATTAGCCCTAGCGGTAGCAGCAGCTATGGCATGTTCTTTCTTTGTTCAAGCAGGTGAAGGTGCGGTATTTGCAGCGGTCCCATTAATTAAACGTCGTTTAACAGGGCAAATTGCCGGCATGACTGGTGCTTATGGTAATGTTGGTGCGGTTGTCTATTTAACAGTATTATCTTTAGTGGATTATCAAACGTTTTTCTTAGTAATAGCGGGTACCGCCGTGGTAGGTTTTATCACTCTCTTGTTTATGGAAGAGCCAAAAGGCACAATAACGGAAGTCAGAGAAGATGGCTCAATTGAACTAATCAGTGTTTCCTAAATAATAATGACAACAGATCAGAATCAGCATCACGATAAAAACCAAAAGTTAACCACTCAACTGAAGTTAGCTTTTGGAGGTTACTCTCATCAAGGTTTGAAAGCCGAAAATCAAGATGCTTTTATTGTTCATTGTCCAACCAATAATGACATCACTACCAAAGGCGCCATTGCATCACTTGCTGATGGCGTAAGTAGTGCGAGTAATGCCGCACAAGCGGCACAATTAGCCGTTACACAATTTGCCCAAGAGTATTATTCAACACCCGATACTTGGTCTACTGAGAAATCTGCAGCAAAAGTTTTAACCAGTTTAAATCAATGGTTATTTTCTCAAGCAGACACAATTACCAGCAATAACAGTGCACAACAGAGTCAGCCCGTCGAAAGCCCACAGTGGTTAACAACATTTTCAGCGTTAATTTTGAAATCAACCAGTGGATATATTTTCCATGTCGGTGACTGTCGCATTAGTAAATACAGAGAAAAGCAACTCGAAAGCATCACCAGAGATCATAACCGTAAACAAGGTGGTGAGCATGTGATATTAACCCGAGCTTTAGGTGCAGATCCAAGATTAAAAGTCGATTTTCATAAGATTGATATTCAAAATGGCGACATCTATTTGTTAACTTGTGACGGTGTACATGACTTTTTATCGAAAAAAGAACTTAAATTACAGCTGGCTAGTTTGCCAAGTAATCCATCAAATATAGACTTAGAGCAAGTAAGTAAAGAGATCACTACACTCGCAATTAATAACGGCAGTCACGATAATGTCAGTTGTTTATTGGTTTATATTAGTGAAACACCACAACGAAAACTAATTGAAATAGAGCGAGACTTGCTGAGTAAGGTTATCCCTCCGGCTCTTAAAGTGGGCATGAAGCTCGATGGTTACCAAGTATGCAAAATTATTCACGCCAGTAATCGTTCACATCTATATTTAGTCGAAAGTTTAGCTGAAGATGGTCAAACACAAATCAGATCTGTATTAAAAGTTCCCTCACAAAACTTTGCCGATGATACTATTTATTTGCAAGGTTTTATGAGAGAAGCTTGGGTTGGCGAACGGATCAACCACAACCATATAATGAAAGTTAAAACTGATAGCAAAGATAGCCGTTTTCTTTATCATGTTTGTGAATATATTGAAGGACAAACGTTATCAACTTGGATGCATGACAACCCTAAACCTAGTGTTGCCAAAGTACGAGATATTGTCAGTCAAATCATTTCAGCACTCAGGGCATTTCAACGGCTTGAATTAGTACATCGTGATCTAAAACCAGATAACATCATGATTGATACTTATGGGCAAATTAAGTTAATCGACTATGGTACTGTTTTAGTGGCGTCGCTTGATGAAGACGTTAATAACATTGAAGAAACAGTGCCGCAAGGTTCCCTCAATTACATCGCGCCTGAAACCTTGTTAACGATGAAGTCTAACAACATGAGTGACCTATTTTCACTCGGTGTTATCAGTTATGAAATGTTGACGGGGCAATTGCCGTATAAGCCGATGAAACGCGCTGAGATCACCCAAAATAGTTATGATGATTGGCAATACCGTAGTATTAAACAATTTCGTCCAGAATTGCCCTACTGGCTAGATTTGAGTTTACAGCAATGTACCCAACCGGATCCTAAATTACGTTACCAAGCTTTTTCTGAGCTGCAAGCTGACTTAACAAAGCCCAATTTAACCGCCTTAGAAGAATATAAAAAACAACCTATTTTACAACGCAACCCAGTAAAGTTTTGGCAAGGGTTATCATTCATTTTATTTGTTCTATTAGTTATTTCTCTTACCCAACAAAATTAATGGTTAATACCCTGTTAAACAAAAGCAATAAAGCACTGATTAAACTCTTTTTCAATATCGAGTAACTTAGCAATGTGATGTTGTTCAATCACGGTTCCAGCAGTTAATAAGACACTTTTATCACTATTAATAATATCCTTTTTTAAAACATTGCCTGATTGTAAGTCGCCAACATTCAACAAATACTCAACGGTACCTTCTTGAGAGTCTTCTCTTTGCTCTAACGCCTGTAAATAGGTTTTCACCAAATTAGCGTCGAACATGGTCTGGCCTAGGTCTTGAATACGATGCTTAGCTTCTGCAGTTAATATTTTCGCTTGTGTTTGACGACCAATCAGTAAGTTATCGTACATAATGACAATCGAAAGTATTCTAGAACCTAAAGGTATTTCTTCGCCTTTTAGATGCTCAGGAAGCCCTAAACCGTTATAAAACTCGGGAATATGTTTAATGATTTCTATCACGTACGCTAGTTCATCAACTCTAGAGAGCAAACTAATGCCTTTTGTATAAAAGCCATCAAATTGCGCCCTTTCATGCTGATCCATGGTATCTACAGATTTATTAAGTAAATTTTGGCTTAACGATAACTTGCCTGTTTCATATAACAAACCCGATATATATATCTGAAATATCATTAACTTATCACAGTTTAACTTTTCAGCCATTAAACGCGCATGTGAAGCGATACGAAAATTGTGCCGTGTGGCATCTTCGGTATGCCAAGAAATGGTCTCTGCGTAAATTTCAATAAAGGTTGAAAAGGTCTTTTTCAATCGAACAAAACTTTTGGCCTCACGAGAAGAAACTAATTCTAGCTTTTTCTTATTTTTATTAGTTTCTAATTCTAACGAACTATTAATCAAAGAAAGTTGGGCATTTTTTTCTTGATTGGCCTTTAACAAATGCTTGGTTTTCCTTTCATTTAGATACAATTCATAGGAAGCTTTAAGTTCACCAATCAGTTCTACGTTATCCCATGGTTTAGAAAAATAATGGGTAATTTTACCGTCATTAACGGCGGCAACGGTCAAATTTATATCCGCATGACCCGTTAATAAAAAGCGTTTCGAGTTAGGATTAATTTCAATGATTTTACCAAGGAATGTTGCGCCATCCATGACCGGCATTCTCATGTCAGTAAGTATCAAGGGAATGTAAGGCTTATCTCGATAAAAGGCTAAAGCTTCAAGAGGATCTGAGAATAAAAACAATTCAAAATGCTTTCTTAATACTCGATGCAGAGCATTAAGCACCTCTTTTTCATCATCAACAATGAGTAGTGAAGCTTTTTCCATTCGAATTTCCTTATTAGTGCTACAACTTACAAGTGACTAAGTCGATAATAAACATAAAGTTACTTTTTCACTATAGTGTATTTCTTTTTATTTTATGATGCAAAATGCAAAAAACTTTCTGAATTTGCAATTTCTACCTATGATTAGAGTATAGACAGGAATAAGGCGATAATATATGGATGATACTTACGGACACAAAAAGCCGGTTTTGTTGCTTGTTGATGATGATGAAAATATCTTACAAGCATTAAAAAGAACACTGAGAAAAGTGGATGCAACCATCATTGATTTTACCTCGCCTTTACTAGCTTTAGAGTACTGCCAACTAAATCAACCTGATGTAGTTATTTCTGATCAACACATGCCAGAAATGAATGGTTGTGAGTTATTAGAGAAAATTAAAAAACATTGTCCTCAGTCACAACGAATTATCTTGTCTGCTTACCAAGACTTCAACTTGGTTTCCGCTGCTTTTAGTGCCGGGGTGGTTGATAAATTTATTTGTAAACCTTGGGAGAATAAAGAACTTACCTTTATTGTTGATAAAGCATTAAGTAAACCCATAGAAAATCATTTTGGTGAGCTATTACCACCTAAAGAAACCCATAGTGGGTTGATCAATTTTCATGGCATTGTGGCTGAAGATGAAGCCATGCATGAACTGTTTACCAGCATAAAACATGCATCAACGACCAATGCGCCAATATTTGTTACTGGCGAAACGGGGACAGGTAAAGAGTTAGTTGCTAAAGCCTGTCATTTAGAAAGTTACCACAAAGACCAGCCCTTTATCGCCGTTAACTGTGCTAATTTTACTGAGAATTTAATAGAGTCACAACTATTTGGTCATACCAAAGGAGCTTTCACTGGTGCGATAAATAATCAAGAAGGTTTATTTACTGTGGCAAAGGAGGGCACACTATTCCTTGATGAAATCACCACGTTAACAAAACCATTACAAGCAAAATTATTAAGAGTGGTACAAGAAAGAGAATTTACTCCGTTAGGCAGTAACAAAGTACAACAATTTCATGCTCAAATCATTTCAGCGTCTTCAAATTCAATTGGTAATGCGGTTGTAAACGGTGAATTTAGAGAAGATCTTTATTATCGATTAAATGTCATTACTATTGGCTTACCACCTTTAAAAGAAAGGGGTGCTGATATCTTGCATATTGCCCGTTATTTTTTAAAGAAATACTCAAAAGTAGAAAATAAAGCCTTTGCTAAATTTTCTCGTGATGCCATTCAAATTATTTGTTCTTATAATTGGCCCGGTAATGTTAGACAATTAGAAAATATTATTCATGGCATAGTGTTCCTCAATACAGGCAAAGAAATAACTGCAGAAATGGTGATAAAATCCTTATCAACTACTGTCAATAATTTCATCGCTAAGCAGAGTCAGGTTGGGCGTTCCAATCACATTGAAGAATATCAACCTAGTAAAAGGGCTATAGAATCCTCCGCTGAAATCATCCCTCTTTGGCAGGTCGAAAAAGATACCATTGAATCGGCCATTTTATATTGTGAAGGCAATATTCCAAAAGCAGCCGCGTTACTCGAAGTAAGCCCTTCGACGATTTATCGTAAGAAACTCAGTTGGTAAATACATTATTCTCCTAAAAGATTAAAAGGATACGGTACACCTTCAAAACGGACTATCTGCTTCCCTAGTAGCCAAGATCCTGGAATGGAAAGATGGCTTTGATCAAAATATAACGCTTGGCCTTTATTATTGTAGGCCGAGCAGTTTCTATTTTCACATAAAAATTCATTGGCATCATAATATGATATTTCATCTTGCTCTTCGGCAAAGCGTGTTAAGGCTAAGTTGGTGATATCCAGTTGTTTCTCTAGATAACTAGGCGCGCTTTGGCAATCGATCAAAGGGTAACTAATTGCTCGTGCTAGGCACTCTTTGTTATATGACATTATCACCGGAACTTTGCCTAAAATAATAATGTCTTTACCTTGTTTTATCAGCTCATTAACGGTTGCAAAAAAGCTTGGGAGAAATTCAGTTGATGTTTGCTGATAGTGAGACCAAGATGCCGAGATGATCACAGTTTTGTAATTTGAAAGTTCTGGCCAGAGGTTATTTAAAGAACGGCGACAGTCGTCAAAATATTTTCTTTTGACAAAGGGTTCAACATTGCCCATAACAGGAGGACAAGCACTGATTTGTGCATTTCTAATTGAAATTTTTGTTGCTGAGCAAATTCACCTAACATGCCAACATAATGAGCGGCATTAGAATCACCAATAAGGATAATATCGGTTTCATCGGCTGAAGTTATATTATTTTTCTTTGTATTGATTTCCCCAACAACACAGTCTTGCTCATTAAGATCTTTCTTTGAAATATAAGGCTTCTGACAAATATATTGGTAACTATAAGCAGGTTTCACCTCAGACTGTATTCTCTGCAATTGAGTTTGGTAACTTCCAGAAAAACTTCGAAAGCCATAGCCTTGCCCTAGTAAAAAAATCAATGATAAACACATAATTGCCATACTTGGCATGACTAATTGATTAACAAGTACTTTTTTGAATCTCCATTTTGAATAACGAAACGGTTTTTCAATAAAAGTGAAGCTTAACCAGCCACAAAGCAAGGTTAACAGTAAAATAACGGTAAAAGCCAAGCCACTCAGTTCAAATAAGCCGTAGTTAAAAAAGCGATGATTGGCCAGTGCCACAAATAAGTTGAATATGAGATAAGTCCGATATATACCAAAGGTTTACGTTCAAGTAACCAAGAAATCCAGCTGACTTTATATTGTCCTGAATAAATAAGAAAGGCAGTGCCTAACGTAGGGATAAGGGCAAGTATGCCAGGAAAGATATCTTCTGCTGAAATATAAAAAAATGACCAAACAATCATTAATGAGCCAATAATACTTAAGCCCTGGCCCACTTTTTTAGCTTTATTTTCTGAAGATAAAATAAGGTGCGCTACTATTGCACCAATGAGCAGCTCACCGGCGCGAGTTGGCAGCATATAATAAGAAAATGAGGGAGAAACTACAGAGTAATATTGTGCGGAAATAAATGAACAAGTCGCGAGAAAGATCAATAGATAGAGAAAACATCTCGTATTGAAGTAACGGTAAAAAAGCATTAAGCAAACAGGCCAAATTAAATAAAACTGCTCTTCTACGCCCAAAGTCCAAAAATGAAGTAAAGGCTTTTCATTCATTACTGAAGCAAAATAGCTTAAATCTTCAGAGGAATAAAAATAGAAATTGGTCAGCGAAAATAAAGACCAGATCACTGACTCAGCGACTTTCTCGGCATCATTAGGCAACATGATTAATTGCGAAAATACCAGTACAACCAATAACACCACCAACATAGCCGGTGCGATGCGCTTTATTCTTCTACGATAAAACTCTGCTAATGAAAACGATTGCTCATTGAGTTTCTCAAAAATATAACGAGAAATTAAGTACCCCGACAAAACAAAAAAGATATCTACGCCAACAAAACCGCCTGGAATTAATACTTCATCAATATGAAATACAACCACAGAGAGTACAGCTATCGCTCTTAATCCATCCAAATCAGCTCGGTAATTATTTATTTTATTGATAGCCATCAGAAACTCCTCCCCGTATTTAGTGTTGTTTTAACAGAAAAATACTAAAACCGGCTCCTACTAAAAAACGAGTAAATAAAAGGCAAGATCCAGTAATATTTAATATGCTCATTTGTTATTAACCATGCATTATCGAGAATGAAAATATTATAAACATGGTATAGTGCATTACTTTAAAGCTACATGAGATAGCAATATTTCCTCACAGCTTTATTTCGCCTCAATTGCTTTTCAAAGACTTACCACGACTTATCAGAAAAATGAGTGAAAGTATCATTAGCATTATCGACGTTGGTTCAGGTACTTCAGAATAGTTATAAGTAACTACAACTTTTCCCCAGGAGCCTGTAGAAAATACATTAGTGAACTCCCCGGTCCCTGACTCTACTTCATTAGCAATAAAGGTTAAGGCCCAAGCAGAAAAAACAAAATCAACAACGTTACCAGAGATAAATTCTGACAAGTTAATCCCTGTCAATGACGTACTTAATTCGCCGGTTGTTAAGTCATAGTTAAATGTATCGTCGCCCCCAGGAATCATGGTATATACACCTGGTAACGAACTACTTGCACTTAAAAACGGCGAGAAACTACTGTTTAAAAAGGTATAGTTATTGGCAACGCTGGTAGTCACCTTCCAATCGCTAAATAAATAAATACCTATATCAGCACGACCATTGGCAATACTTAAATTTTGTGAAGTACCTTCACTGTCCATTTGAGCATATACCATAATGTTAACACCCTGTAGTGTGCCTAGAGATGTATCAAAGCCAGCAATTGAAAGGGTTTCATTTAAAACACCAATATTGACGTCCGATTCACTTCCTTGAGTTCCAAACATAGCCGCAACATTGTAACTCCCGGCCAATATCGGCCAATGGCTCATTAAGAGTATAAATATCAATAAGTACCTTTTCATAACTCACCACCCTCATAATAGAAAAAACAACCTCAATCCTTAGATTTTTCAGACTCCCACTGATTAAAGAGCAATATCACTTGTTCTTTGTCAGGAAAATCAACATAGTTAGATGCCGCCTCTTGGAGGTAATTGAAAGCTTCACTTCTTCTGTCTAACTTATCTAAGGTAATGGCTAAATGGTATTTAACTTCAAAATTATTAAAGTCGAATGCATCCGCTTGCCTCAACAATGATAACGCCTGCTCATAATTACCTCGGTTTGTTTCAATCCAAGCTTTGGTATCCAAGACAATTACACTGTTGGGAATTATTTTGTATGCTCGATCTGCCATTTCCGCTGCTTGTTTGTATTCGCCTGAAGATAGGTAAACCATGGCAATATTATTTAATAATATTGGATTGTCAGGGAAACGATCTAATAACTCCAAATAATATGATAATGCTATTTGGTGATCTGCCTTATCTTGATAAGTTTCGGCTAAAGCAATTGCTGATATTAAATCATCAGTGTTGTTAGCTAACCAAACAGTAAGAAGTTGAATTATTTCATCAAAGTTCTGTTTCCCCCTAAATATGCGATATAAACCTAACACGCTTTGCTGAGAAGGTTTTTGCTCGATGGACAGTTGATAAAAATGTTTAGCCTTCTCGACATTATTCAATACGCTATATAAGTCACCTCTAAATTGATTTATTTTGGCGACATTGTCAGTAAGAGTTTCTATTTTATGTATTAAATCTAGTGCATGTTCTTTATCTTTTTGTTGGATAGTAATGGCTATTAGTTTGTAATATGCTGGCAAAAATCCATCATTCCATGACAATGCTTTTAACAAGCTTTTTTTGGCAGAGATTAATCTACCTAATTTCGTTTGGAAACTTGCCAACTCTAACAAGCTAATGTGCTTTCTTTTACTATGCTTCACCGCATTGTTAAATGCCGTAATTGCCATATTGTTCTGCTTATCCGCATAATACAACTTACCGAGCAAGGAATAAGCTTCTGAGTTTTTGCTATCTTTATTAATAAAGCTTTCAGTTAAATTTATCGCTTTAGCTAGGTCTTCTTTTCTTTGATAAACAGCCACCAAACGCGTTAACGCTAAGAAACTCAAAGGGTTTCTATCTAATGCTTTTGAATACATATTTAATGCGTATTTTTCATTATTACTTCTTTGATAAACATCTCCTAATTCAACAAGTAACGCACTATTGGGACCATACTCTTTATCCTGAGCAGTTAATTTTGCAATAGCGTTATCTATTTTATTTTCCATCACATCAATTCTTGCCAAGTGGATGATTGCTTGATTATTGTCTGGTGCAAGTTCTAAGGCTCGATGATAACTTTGTTTTGAAGCTGGTATATCCCCTGTAAGTCCTAAAGCAGCTGCTTTTATTTGGTGTATATATGAATCATCAGGATGAAAGGTAAGTAATCTTTCAAGATGAGTTAATCCTAAGTGAGGTTTTCCAATTTCTATGTATGCTTTAGAAATTAATAATAGTGCTTCAGGGGTGCTTCCAAGTGCTTCATGGTCTTTTAAATTCATAACTACACGGTGAAATTCTTGGTTAAGCATTTGAAGTTTTGATAGATTAATAACGCCTAAAATATCATTAGATTGCTTTTGGATAACTTGGTTAAAAAAATACTCCGCTTTGGCTGATTCACCCAGAACCATATGAACTTTCCCCAATAGAGATAAAGCCTCAACATCATCAAACTTGTAGAGCATTATTTTTGTCAGAATAGATTTTGCAACATGAAACTCTTGCTGAGCAATAGCAATTTTGGCATGTAATTTTTGTGCTTTGCTATCTGCAGTATTTAATTTAAGGTACTTGGTTATCGATCTTTCAGCCTTAAAATAATTCTGCTGCTGATAATCAACCAAACTGGCCAAATAATAAAAAATAGGGAAATCTTGTTTAATTTCATCCGAAATAGCATCTAATACATTGATTAGGTGTGAGAGGGTTTTTTCTGATTCCTTCGTTTTTCCTAACGAAATACTTGTTAAATATTTTAAAAAGTTTGCTCCTGGTTCATTTGGTATAATTGCTAGAATTTTCTCTAATTCACTTTTTGCTGAAAGCATGTCTCCCTTTTCCATAAGCAAAACAGAATAAATTAATCGTGCTGGTGAATTGTTGGGTTTTAATTTAAGCACGTGATGAACATCTAATATGGCGTTCTCTAATTCACCTGTCATTTGATGGACAACGGCGTTCATCAGCAATGCATTAACATGATTTGGATCTATCGCTAAAGCATTATCTATAAAGGCGATAGATTTAATGAACTTACCTTGTTTCAACGCGACTTGCGCTCTTCCTAACATGGCTTTAATGTCATCAGGCGAATGATGCAAAACTTCCCGAAAGCCTCCGTCAGCAGAGTGAAACCTCCGTTTGCCAAGCATCGCTAATGCTCTATATAAAAGAAGTGATTTATTAAGTTTATTCTCGTTAACATGCAAATCTTCTTCGACAAACTCAATGACCTGATCAAACTTTCTTTGCAATAGTAGCGACTCCATTAGCAAGGGCGTTGTTATACCGTCATCTGCTCCAGCTTTTACCGCTTTTCCTATTTCAACTTCCGCCTCTCCACCCTTTCCTAATCCTATGAAAACTTTAGTATTTAATATTCTTGAAGGTAAATGATTAGTGTCTTGCTTGATTGAATTTTTCAGATGAATATGAGCACTTTTTAAGTCGGCCTCAAGGAAACTTAAAATCGCTTGTTCATAATGGCTATTATGAGTATTTCCGATTGCTGAATTAGTACAAATGACAATGGACACTTGAAAAAGCAATGCGAGGGCAGCAAAAACTGATTTTTTTTGATTGATTAATGTCATATATACCTCTTGTCTGCTTCAAAGCCTTGACTGGTTTCATTAATTATTGAGTTATTTTGCAAAGACTATGGAAAAGATATGTATTCTTTTTTCAAGAAGCTTTCATATTGATTAGCCTTGAGTGTAAAAAGTAAATAAACAAAAATATCGGCAGCATGAGACCTATAAATCTAGGTTCAGGGACACTAACCAAAGCTGGAACTTCAACGATAGAGTTTGGCAAATGAACTTCTGATGTTGTTAAAAGAGAAAAGACCCCCAGAGAACCCTCAATAGGATTAGCCGAAGTAACTGTCGCGTATGGTGCTAAAATGCTTCCCATAAAGCTATGCGCATGCAATTGAATTGTTTCGGCTTCAAAGAAATTCCACAATATTTTTTCTCGCCCTTCCTCTGAGCCAAAGACACTTCCCACCTTATTACCACTATTTGACCAGTCTGCGTTCAATCCCCCTATATTAATGATAATACCCGCTAAAGAACTGATGTTGTTTGCTAGCATTTCAATTTGTTGCACTTTGCTATTTGTAAACACCCCCCATTGCCCTATGTCAAAAACAGCATAATCACCAACACCTAAAGACTGATCGACATTAAATTTGTAAGCGCTAGGTTGGCCCGACGGGATAGTCACACTACTATTACTGGTCATATTCTGAAAAGCTTGAGAATTAGCAATGAGTTCATTTTCAATGTCATCTTTATCAGAGTCTAAATTGGTTTGACTGATCCAAGCCGCATTATTGATATGTCGATTATTGACTTTTTGTTGGCCATTCCATTTAACTGTGTTTCCCATCCCGACAACTAGGCCCCCCTGAATACTAATAGGATTACCACTATTAATACTTCCTGCAACCTGTAACGTTGGACCATCAAAAGGGGAAGATAAATGAATTCCGTAGTTATGACTTGATGAACCAATCAGGTCTCCGCCGATAAATGTTCTCCCTTCAATATCTGAGTTACTGCTAAAATCCCCAAGGGTAATTAAGTTATAATCATTTAATAAAAATGTCCCTGAAAAAGAGTTCAGTGATATTAATAACAAACCGGTTAGTAAAATTAGCTTGTTTTTCATTAGTGACTCCAAAACTTTCAACCTATATCTTATCTTAACTGGTGAAGTAGCAAATTTTCAGCCAAGTAAATATATTTTATATTTTTCAAAGTAATAGAAGTGTTTTTTATAGTATATCTCTCATATTTTTCAGCAAATAAATTTGCAAAATGCAACTTTATATCCAGAATGCGAAATCATAAATACTTATACCAATGAACAACCCTTTTACCTTGAGGGGGATAAATGAATTTCCTGACCATTGGTCGACCCCTTACAAGGCAGAACAAGGATCATCATAATTTTGTCGGTGCCACAGAAGGAGTATTTATTGCTGTTAACTTAAACAGCGGGTTGTTGGATAAAAAGTCTTCAATTTTATGCCACGTCCAGACTTTTACTTCCTGGCAGGTAAATTTTTGCTCTACACCTTCAGTCTTGTACGAGCAATAAGATAAGGTAAATGTTAAATCAAAGGCACTTGGAACTTGTGTTTTACCTTGTCCAAGAAACGCATAGGCTAGGTGTTTATTACTGGAAACCGCACCGGGTAATTTATTTTGAAAAAGCGATTTTAGCTCAGGTGTAGCAAAAGCATGCCAGCCAGCCCCGAGTGACCACCTTGGATTCAACGGGCCATTCCCGTCAATAAACTTGGGTAATATCGCGCCAAAATCCAGTAAATAATCAATGGTACTCTCAAGAGCAAGTTGTTGTTTTTCATCCATCGAATAATCAATAAAGTTTAAACCCATCAGGCTTAGTCCTGCATGGTTGAGATCTTCATAGTTCGTTTTTCCTGCTACTGCAGGACGTTGTTTCGGCCTGTTCACTGAAACCTTATCTTTTGCTGTCCATCCTTGATAATAATGCGGTGTCCAATATCGCCATAGTGCCCTACTACTTTTGTCATCCGTAAATTGCCAACTATTAGTAAATTGCTTAACAATAGCTAAAGCTCGACGCTTTAGGTGCATTTGTTTGGTTACTTTACCTGCATGCTGCAAAACAGCTACCCAAGTTAAATGCCAATTCCAAGGTGCAAGTATTCCGTCATAACGAAATTTGCTGCCATAAGGTATACGATACAGTCCTTCTTTTTCAACGTATAAGTATTCATAGGAATCAACTAAGCAAACGGCAGTGTTATCAATCAAGCGCTTTAGTTTGTCACTACAAAAACCCTCAAGTTTGGCGCAGCTTTTTACCAAACTGTTGGTTATCATCGCTTGGTTTATCATAAACGAAATAGGGGTTATGCTATCGATTGAATAAATCCTCGATGCCCAACCACATCTAGGGTTGTGTTCTTCAGCTATGCCACGTAGTTGATTTTGCTGCCTTAAAGTTGCATACATTGCTTGGGCAGCAAGGCGGGCAAACACTGGGTGTTTGGTTTTATGATAAAGCTCTGCTAGCGCTAAGGTTCGATAAGATTGGCTCCAACTTTGTTTGCCTGCCTCATCAGATGCCATCGCCATAGGCTC
>Ga0105359_10002919_pt1 | contig 14127 bp, 12 predicted proteins | sample GOMGulsemesocosm_6_FD_83659 | JGI IMG/M metagenome (GOLD analysis project Ga0105359, IMG submission 83659) | Methane-oxidizing microbial communities from mesocosms in the Gulf of Mexico - GOM8C Gulf of Mexico | ecosystem: Environmental > Aquatic > Marine > Cold seeps | place: Gulf of Mexico... | reverse complement strand
TGAAATAGGAGTTTTTGCCAAACAAGCAGGACGGGAAAGTATTATACGTATAATCCAATGAAACAACAATAACAACAAGCCATCCCGACGATAAATTTTGTCTATTTTTTATTATTAACTGCCCTAAGTTAAATTGCTCTGATTCTTTTTTATCAGTAGTTGCGTATAATAACGTGACTTACTTAAACTTTTCCCATAGCAGATTTAAAATGACTATAGATAAATTAAGCAATACCTTATCCGCCATTGATGAAATTAATAATCAAGATCCTAACACCATAGTAATAGACGGTATTAACCAAGCCAAAGAGTTAGTGTACGGACAACAAATGACCAGTTGCCTAAAACAATATTGGCCTGATGCTAATGAGTTGCTACAGATTGCTGTTCGAGCACAGCATATTAAACGTTGGCAGTTAAAGCGCACTGAATTTGCCGAGGGTAAAGCTGGCTATTATCAATGGAGAATTGCCCAAGGAAAGTTTCATGCTGAGTTAACAGCAAGCACAATGCTGGAAAATGGCTATACAAATGAACAAGCTGAGCAATGTGCAAGTATTATCCGCAAGGAGAACCTAAAAACAAATAGTGATAGTCAAACATTGGAAGATGTTGCCTGCCTAGTTTTCTTAATGCATTACTTTGATGAGTTTGCGGCTAAATATACCGAGCAAGATAATGAAGCTAAAATTGTCCGTATAGTGCAATTGACTTGGAAAAAGATGTCTGATGAAGCTCATGATATCGCGCTAACTTTGACCTTACCTGAGCATTTAGCGGTAATTGTAGGTAAAGCGCTTGCTTAAAGAAGTATATTTAAACTAGTCAGTATGTCTATATCTCAATAGGATAAAGACATACTTTAACATTCACTTTATCTAGTTTCAGGTAAGCGTGCTACAAAAATAAATGGCCCAATAATGAGTGCAACCACAAGAGCGGTTAATAAAGCACTCTGTAACATATAAGCTGACCAGCATACGGAAAGAACCATAGTTGATAAGGCAATACGTTTAGCCTTGCGCGGGATGCTACGATACTTTTGCCAATCATGAATCATTGGACCAAAGGTTTTATTTGCTAAAAGCCTTCGTTGCATTTCAGGGGAGGATTTAGCAAAACAAGCTGCGGCAACTAATAAGAATGGTGTCGTTGGCAAAATAGGCAATGCCACACCTAAAATAGCTAAACCAACAAAAAATATACCTGTAACTTTAAGTACTAACACTTTACCTTTATTTCCAGCTTGAGCTAATTGGTATTCCATTAAAAAATATCTCCCTTGGATTCAAATTATAAACGATAACCTCAAAAGACTATGTGTTTTAGCTCAACTTTACTTTCACTTTATTATTAGTGTCGCGGCTACTGCGAATCAAGTCATTATCAGCAGAAACAGAGTTTTCCTGTTGAGTAACTGACTTTGCTAACCGATCATAAAGTAAAACATTAACTGATGCCGCAAGGTTCATACACCCAACTGTTGGTACGTAAACAACTTCATCTGCAGAATCAATTACTTGTTGCTTTATTGTGCCATCCTCTGGACCAAAGATATAAATAGCCTGCTCTGGATGAACAAAATGTGGCAATGGTGTTGCGCCTTCCACTAAGTCTACACATATAACTTTAGTCGTCGTTGGAATATTTTCCAGTAAGTCTTTAATATTTATAAAATCATCGACAGCGAGTAAAGGTATTTTACTCTGGATATTTTTAGTGTCTGTCTTTAACGTGTCTTTATTATATTTAGCTGCTTGCTCGTATCTTCTGCCAGTGTAGAGTACTTGATCAGCTTGATAACAGCCGGCAGCACGCATAACCGCGCCGACATTTGTTGGACTCTTTGGATTGGTTAATCCAATAGAAACATGAGGTGTGAATTGTTTATTTTTTGTAGTCATTATTATAACCGTAAAGTATAGAGGAAGTTGCTAATCTTTCTTTTCTTGGCTTTTGACGTGCTGCCAGTAGCTCTCTAATTCAGCTAAGTCATGTTCACTAAAGCTTTTACCCGATTGGTTGACTTGAGCTTCAACACCTTCAAATCGTGTTGTAAACTTCTTATTAGCATGACGAAGTAATGTTTCTGGATCTTCCTTAATATGTCGACACAAATTAACTACTGCAAACATTAAGTCACCTAGCTCTTCTGCCAAAGCTTTTCCATTAACTTTATCGGCATCTAGCTCTTCCTTAACCTCCTGAACTTCCTCGACAATCTTGGAAAAAACATCTTGAGCGTTATCCCAATCAAAACCAACATGAGCACATCGTTTTTGAATTTTGGCTGCTTGTGATAATGCAGGTAAATTTTTTGGAATATCCGCCAATATACTTAAATTGGCTCGGTCGGTTAGTGTACTTACTTGCTGTTCATTTTTCTGTTGTCGCTCTAACGCTTTCTCATTTTCCCAATTGGCTTTTATTTCTGCATCAGTTTGTAAGGTTGCCTCTGCAAAAACATGAGGGTGGCGGCGAATAAGTTTTTCACAAATAGCAGCAATGACAGAGTCAAAATCAAAATGTTGCTGCTCTTGACCTAATTGGCTATAAAAGATCACCTGAAAAAGTAAATCGCCTAACTCCTTTTCAAGCTCAACAAAATCACCTTGTTCAATAGCATCAACAACCTCATAAGCCTCTTCTAAGGTGTGACTGGTAATAGAAGCAAAATCTTGTTTTATATCCCAAGGACATCCGGTAACAGGATCCCGTAACTGTGCCATTATCCAACGCAACTTTTCAATCGAGGCTTGTTCATTCAACATGTTATACTACTTCTTACTTTTATTAATTTGTTACTGATATACACTCAATAAACCAGATATTGCCATTATACTTTACGAAAATTACAGACGCCTTACTTGAGTAACATCATCTAATTGGCGTAACTTGTCTAATACACGCATTAACAACTCGCTACTAGCAACTTCTAGTTTTAAATTCATACTGACTGTTTGTTTTGCTTTATCTGTATTACTTTCCATACCAATAATACTTACTCTTTCATTAGCAATAATGGTCGAGATATCTCGTAGCAAGCCTTGCCTATCACTGCCGATGATTTGAGCAGAAGCTTGATAACTATGGTTATCTTCAATGCCCCATTGTACTTCAACTAGACGCTCTGGTTGCTGACTAAGGGCATTAGCAAGCTGTTCACAATCTTGCCTATGTACCGAAATACCGCGCCCCTGAGTAATAAAACCTGAGATAGCATCACCCGGTACCGGCTGACAACACTTAGCCATATGAGTGAGTAAGTTACCAACGCCTGAAACAGTGATACCGTTATCATCTTGTGCTAACGCCTTATTTGTCGGACTTTGTTTAACCAAACTTTGTGGATCAATCTCTGGCTTGGGTTTTAACTTACTATCTAGCTGAGTGAAGTGATTAACAACTTGCTGCAATCTTGCGTTGCCTGAGCCAATAGCAGCATAAAGATCATCAATAGTTTTCATATTGAAACGTTTTGCTGCAGTTAATAAATCTACCGACGCTAAATCAAGTTTAGCTATCTCACTATCCAACAAGTCTTTGCCCTGAGCAATATACTTATCTCTATCAAGCAACTTGAAAAAGTGCTGAACTTTAGCTCGAGCCCGTGAAGAATGGATATAATTTAAATTGGGGTTAAGCCAATCTCTACTAGGATTAGGCTGTTTACTCGTAAGGATCTCAACTTGATCACCAGTTTGTAACTGATGAGTAAAAGGAACTATTTTGCCAAAGGCTTTTGCACCAATACAGCAATGGCCGACATTCGAGTGGATATAATAGGCAAAATCTAAAGGGGTTGAGCCCATAGGCAAATCAATCACATCACCACCTGGTGTGAATACATAAATGCGATCTTCAAAAACCTGACTACGTAACTCATCCAGCAATTCGCCACTTTCGGCAACATCATCCTGCCATTGTAATATCTTTCTTAACCAGCCAACTTTATCATCGAAGCTATTGCTTTTTCCGCTGGCATTGCCTTCTTTATAGCGCCAATGCGCTGCGACACCTAGTTCAGCATCATCATCCATTTGTTTGGTTCTAATTTGCACCTCAACCGACTTACCTTCTGGCCCTAGGACAACTGTATGTATTGATTGATAACCGTTACTTTTGGGGGTTGCAACATAGTCTGAAAATTCATTACCTAAATGCTGCCATTGAGTATGTACAATACCAAGCGCTGAGTAACAGTCTTGTACTTTTTCTACCACTACACGTACAGCTCTGACATCAAATAGTTGTTCAAAACCAAGTGACTTTTGCTGCATCTTCTTCCAGATACTATAGATGTGCTTAGGGCGTCCATAAACTTCGCCTTTTATGGCTAACTCATCAAGTTCATTACTCAGGTTGCCAACAAAATTGGCCATGTATTGCTCTCGCTCCAAACGAGTTTCATCTAATAACTTCGCAATTTTTTTATAGACCTGTGGATGAAGGTAACGAAAAGAAATATCTTCAAGTTCCCATTTCAATTGCCCTATTCCCAAACGATTAGCTAAAGGCGCGTAAATATTTGCACTTTCTTTAGCCGCTAGTACCCGGGTTTCTTCATCACTATTTTTCTTTGCGCGTAGATCACACAAGCGTTCAGCTAATTTGATCACAACGGCACGAACGTCATCCACCATAGCGAGTAACATTCGACGTATATTATCTATATTTTGTGGTGCTTGGCCATTCGCTAAATTACTTTGCTGGCGCAAAGCTTTAATGGCAGCCATTTGCCCAACGCCTTGACAGAGCATTAGAACTTCTTTAGAAAAGTGTTCTTTGACGTACTCCATTTCAATCACATCATTTTCTAATAATGGCGAAATGAAAGCAGCCACGAGAGAGTCCGCATCTAGGTTCAAGCCACTCAAAATCTCAACCATTTCCATGCTTTTATAAAGTAAATCTAGCTGCGCTACATTTTCTTGTTGATAAAAGTTTGACACCTTGAGCCACAAAGCAGATAAGGCATTGGCTTTAATTTCAGTTAAAGCTAAATCAGTTAGCCACTGCTCAAAACTTTGCACTGTAATTTGATGTGATTTACGTACGGAAACCATGAGAGTTCCTTTATCCTTGAGAAGTTAACAATATGTTATTTATAAACTATTTAGCATCATCAGCTAATTATGTCCTAGTGAACAATACCATAGTCTCAACATGCTTTGTTTGGGAAAACATATCCATGAGCGATATTTTCTTTAATTTATAGCCTTTCGATACAAGAATTGCGCTGTCTCTTGCTAACGTAGCGGGATCACAGCTTACATATAAAACTGTTGGTATTTCTAGTGTCGCTATATGCTTTACAGCTTCTTCAGCCCCTGCCCTTGCAGGATCGAGCAACACCTTATCGAATGTTTTTCCATCAACCCATGATTGTGATAGCCAGTCACTATTCAAATCAGCCTGATAAAACAGACAATTATCGATGTTATTAACTTGGGCATTCTGACTGGCCTTATCTACCATGACTTGCACGCCCTCAACACCAACAACTGATTTAGTTTGCTTTGCCAACGCTAAGCTAAAATTTCCTAAACCACAAAATAAATCTAAAACATTATCTGTGGGCAGTAAGCTTAACCAAGTCAAAGCTTGGCTAATCATGGCATTATTAACTTGATGATTGATCTGAATAAAATCACTGCTAGCAAAATTAATCTTAATATTATCGGCTAAAGCATAAGAAAGTTGGCCTGAATGGCCAGCTTTATTTCCTGATAATGGTTGCTGTTTATTACCATCATCAACAATTACATACCAAGAATATTTTTCTGAAAATGAATGCCAAAGCTCAATATCAGCTTTACTCATTGCTCTTAGTTGACGAATAACAACGATAACTTGATTATCTTTTTGATTCTCACCTGTTGCAGGTCTATCAATGATATCAGCTTGGATTACTTCAACATGACCTATGGCAGACTTTACCTGAAGTTGTGCCAGCACTTTTTTAAGTAAAGGAAAAATAGCGTTAATGGGTTCAACTAACACCGGGCAAGACTTTATCGCCGCAAGCTGATTGGTAGATTTTTGTCTAAAACCAATAGTTGCTTGAGATTTTTTGTCAAATTGCACACCGATACGCGCTTTGCGGCGATAATGCCAAGCATCACTTTTTATTGCCGCCTGCCAAGGTAAGTCTTGTAGTTCAATTTTATTAGCAAGCGAACTATAACTGCGAGAAAAAAGCTCTGTAACCTTTTGTTGCTTGAAGAGTAGCTGCGCTTCTATATCAAGCATTTGCAAGTCACAACCACCACAAAGACCAAAGTGCACACACTTGGGCTGTACACGGTTATCGCATGCTTTTTCGATAGAAATAAGTTTTGCCCTTGCATACTTACTTTTTTGCTCAATAATTTTCACATCAGCCACTTCGCCAGGTAAAGCACCGGCAATAAAAACAGGCTTATTTTGCCAGCGGGCAATACCTACGCCGTTCATATCAAGCTTATCAATACAAAGGGTTAATCGTTGACTTGATGATTTGGATTTAACTACTGCTTTAAAAAAATTTGCCATTTTTACCCTAAAGTAATGATAATTATCTTAACTAGAACCTATATTTGAAGTAGCTCAGCTATCTATACTATAAATTTATAGCTGCTTATGTTGTTATTTATGTTAAGTTTGATAACCCATAAGATAGCAAATTATTTCAGTGGGTATTTTACCCTAACTTTACCGTAATAGTTCAACAAAAATATGCATAAAATAAGCCTGAAAGACTGGGTTATCGTACTCACCATTATTCCAACGACTTTAATAGGTTTTGGTTTAGCTAGTTATTTTTCTTATAGTCGCTCTGTTGAACTGGACAGCATCCTTGAACAACGTGCCAAAAGCATTATTGAGCCAATAGCTATTGCCAGTAAAGCTCCTTTACTGAACAAAAATAGAGATGAACTTAGGCAACTGATCGGTTTTACTCATCGTAATCAATCGAGTATTGTTCGAAGTATTGTTATTTTCACCGAAGACAACCAAGTGTTTGTTACCAGTGCTTACCATGGTGATACCAATTTAATGCGACTTAAAGCTGGAACTAAGCTACCAAGTCATACGAGTATTCAAAGCTTATCTGACTATATAATTTTTAGAACTCCCATTATCGATGAAAATTACAATCATCAAAACAGTAACGGCTTCAGCACTATAGCCACTTCCCCTTATCAATCAGCATCTAATAACAAAAAACCTGCCCCCATTGGCTACATTGCTATGCAAGTTGATAAAAGTCAGCTGGTTTTTCAACAACAAAGTCAGTTTTTAATTGCTTTTGCTTTTGCTTTACTGGGCTCTTTGCTCAGCGCCATATTTGCAATAAGGTTAATTAAGAGAGTAACCAAACCAGTGAACTCAATGGTACAAGCAATTGAGCGTATCAGGGAAGGAAAGTTAGAAAGTAGAGTAAGCGGTCAACTAATTGGCGAGCTTAACTTTTTAAAGAATGGCATTAACTCCATGGCACAATCTCTTGATAGTTATCAAAATGAAATGAATGCTAGTATAGATCAAGCAACTGTCGATTTAAGAGAAAGTCTAGAGCAGTTTGAAATTCAAAACGTTGAACTTAGTATTGCAAAGCGTAAAGCACAAGATGCCAATAGAGTAAAATCCGAGTTCTTAGCCAATATGAGTCACGAATTACGTACTCCGTTAAATGGCGTAATAGGCTTCACTCGACAAGTACTAAAAACGCCATTAACAGAAAACCAGCGTGATTATTTACAAACTATCGATCGTTCTGCAAATAATTTGTTAACCATTATTAATGATATTCTCGACTTTTCTAAGCTCGATGCAGGTAAGATGGTTATTGAAAATATACCTTTCTCTTTAAGGGAGTCCCTTGAAGATACCTTAACGCTGTTAGCCCCCTTGGCTCATAAGAAGAATATTGAATTATCTATAAATATTCCCCAGGCACTACCTGACTCTCTTGTTGGTGACACTATGCGCATTAAGCAAATTATCACTAACTTAATCAGTAATGCGATAAAGTTCACGCCACAAGGCTCTGTTGCGGTAGATATTCATAGTGAAGAAGTAAACCAGAAAAACATCAAGTTAAAAGTGACGGTAACCGATACAGGTATCGGCATGACAAATAAGCAACAGCGAACTATTTTTGATGCCTTTACTCAAGCAGATCAAAGTATAACCCGATTATATGGTGGCACGGGATTAGGCTTAGTTATTTGTCAGCGACTCGCACAAGAGATGCTAGGTGATATAGGTTTTACCAGTGAAAAAAATCAAGGCTCGAGCTTTTGGTTCACATTCCAATGTGAGATTAACGCGATGCCGCTAATGTTGGAGTTAGATAACCAACACTTAGCTGATAAAACTGTACTCTACTTTGAAGAGAGTGACCATAGCAGAGAGGCAACTAAAAATATATTGAAGCACTGGAAAATGCACGTCACAAGTGTAATAAACAAACACCAACTATCACAAATTCTTTCTCATAATAGTCAAGCTAAGCGCGGTTTTGATTATGTGCTTATTGGTCATAACCAGACAGCTACAGCTTTAAGTGACTTAAAAAAGACTATCGCACAATTAAGACCTGTCTCCAATAATATTCACCTTGCCTTGAATAGTAATTCACCTAGCTTGCAAGAGGCACTTATTGCCAATGGCGCTATTAGCTGCATGAGTAAACCTCTTACTTCAAGCAACTTAAGTAAAGTGTTACAACCATTAATAAAAGAAGAAGCTGAAAAACTTACACTAAATGCTTCGATAGGTAAAAGGTTACCCATAAAGGTATTAGCCGTTGATGACAATGAAGCTAACTTAAAACTAATTAAAGCATTACTGCTTGAGCAAGTGGCTGAAGTTGTTGTCGCTGAGGATGGCATGTCAGCCATCGAACTTTGTAAAGCAGAAACATTTTCATTAATCTTTATGGATATACAAATGCCTATAATGGACGGTATTAGTGCACTTAAAGAAATAAAGAAACTAAAAATTAATAATAATACGCCTATTATAGCGGTAACAGCACATGCACTAAGTGGCGAAAAAGAAAAAATGCATCAGCAAGGTTTCAATGCTTACATGACAAAGCCTATTGATGAAACCATGTTACGTCACATTATATATGAATACTGTGACTTCAATCACCTAGCAAACCCATCTGATGCTCCATTAATAAACAATACCATCGATGAAAAAATAACTGGCTCTCAAGTCATTGACTGGTCTTTAGCGCTCAAGCGCAGCGCCAATAAGCCAGAGTTAGCCAAAGAAATGTTCTTAGGCTTGATAGATAGCTTACCTGAGACTCAGCAAAATATTCGAGAAGCAATAAGCGTTAAAGATATTATTCAAATTAAACGGCTGGTTCATAAACTTAACGGAGCCTGTTGCTATACTGGCGTGCCAAATCTGGCACAAATCACCACACAGTTAGAGACGCAATTGAAAATGGGCTTAAGTATTGAAGAACTTGAACCAGAGTTTTTAGAGTTTTTTGAACATATCGAACAAGTGCTGATTGCAGTACCTGAAGTCTTAAAAGAAATGAGTACAAAGATTCATTAACTTGGCACTAAGTTGGGCTGGATTGAATTAAGTTGAGCTGAATTAGATTTAGTCGATTAAGTTAACCACTTAACTTAGATATTGATAGTTTTTAATATCAAGTTAAGTGGCCAATTGAAACTGATTAACGAATGGTTATTTTGGGCGAAGTATCTATATCACCATCCTCAGATATCACAGCGACACCACCACTACATTGTAAAACAGCGATACTCTGTTCGTTTTCATTTCTTACAAAGGTAAGCTCATAGCCGAATTTACCTAGACTACTTGCTGAAAACTTTTGCGCTAATGTTAGTTTATTCCACCAAACTGACTGCTCAGGAGCTTCCTTTCTTCGCTCGAGCATCGGCTTCATCTGTGTTTGCATCATTAATCCTCATTTTGTTTTATGCTGAATCCCTTCCACACCTTATTCATTAAAGTGTAGTCTATTAATTCAACAAAAATAAATAAATGAGAAAAATAATTAAAATTACAATTTTTCTAGTCTGTAGAGAACTAACTAGCCTGAGTTCTGGCCTCTAACATCAATTGCTTCATATCACGAATAGCCTTATCTAAACCATCAATAGCAGCACGAGCGATAATGGCATGACCAATATTTAATTCAATAATCTCTTTAATCGCCGCAATAGGTTTTACATTAAAGTAATTCAAACCATGACCAGCATTAACTTTTAGCCCTAGGCTATGCGCATACTTAATACCAACAGTTAGACGCTCTAACTCTACCTGCTGTTCTTCCTCTGAGCTTAAGTCAGCATAATGCCCAGTATGAATTTCAATATAAGGTGCTTTGCTGGCAACCGCAGCATCAATCTGTGCCTTATCTGCATCAATAAATAAGCTAACTTTAATACCTGCTTCAGTTAATTGCTCAACAGCTTTAGTCACCTTAGATAATTGTCCAACAACATCTAAACCACCTTCAGTAGTCAACTCTTCACGCTTTTCAGGGACTAAACAACAAAAGGCTGGCTTTACTTCACTAGCTATAGCAACCATTTCATCAGTAACCGCCATTTCAAAATTCATACGGGTGTGTAAGGTTTGCTTTAATACATAGATATCTCTATCTTGAATATGACGTCTGTCTTCACGTAAATGAACGGTAATACCATCTGCGCCAGCATGTTCAGCAACACTTGCAGCATAAACAGGATCTGGATAATTGGTACCACGAGCCTGTCTTAAAGTAGCAATATGATCAACGTTTACACCTAATAATAATTCTGTCATCTTTAATCTCTTTCTAATTTTGTTTCTTGAATACTTGGAATATTTACTGTTTGATAGTGGTTAATTTCATTTCTTATTTATAAAAAGTTTCCGGCTATTCAAGGGTTTATTACCTAATAGCTGGTTAATGACCTGACGCATGAGTAACTTGAAGGTGTTAGCTGCATCAGGCGTTATACTCTCATTACCTGATGATGTTCCTTGAGAAATCACTTGTAGGTGGAATTTATCAAAACACTTAGACCGATTTTTTGGTATTGCGGCATATTCAGGAACAAAGCCCTGCTCCGCTATATAATAAAAGTAGCTAACATCGTGCTCAAAGATAGGGGAAAAGTCAAACGACAAACCTAATTCAGCAAGTAAAGCGATTTCAAACTGGCGTAATTTCGGGGCTATGTCTTCACCCTTAGCTAAGGCTGCGATGGTTTCTTGATATTGACTGAAAAGCTCTTGGCAAGCTATCTGCTCTGTTAACAAACGGATTAACAGCTCATTAAGATAAAAAGCACTAAAAAGGCTGTGCTTCACTAAAGGTAGTGACTTACCAACAGAGTTAATATGTTTAATGTATTTGAAGCTCCCCTGAGACTTCAACATTAGCTTTAATGGTAAAAAAGGCTGAATTAAGCCTTTTTTTATAGAACGCTTCGATTGCCCAACATAAACTAAAGCAGTTACCTTACCGTCAAATTCAGTCAGTAAGTCGACTAACTGCTGATTTTCCCGGTATGGTCTAGTATGCAAAACGTAGGCATGTTGCTCAATCATTGACTACATTCCAGCTAGCCTGAGTAATCATCACCATAACCTAAGCTACGTAAAGCTCGCTCATCATCAGCCCAACCAGACTTTACTTTCACCCATGTTTCAAGGAAAACTTTACTTTCAAATAAATTTTCCATATCACGCCTTGCTTCCTGTCCGATAGTTTTTAAGCGCTCACCTTTATTACCAATAACCATTCTCTTTTGGCTATCTCGCTCCACTAAGACTAAGGCGTTAATATGGATAATTCCCTTATCATCCATTTTGAATTGCTCAATTTCAACCGTGATTGAATAAGGTAGCTCGTCACCTGTAAATCGAATTAGCTTTTCACGGATAATTTCTGAAGCCATAAAACGGCTAGAACGGTCTGTAATTTGGTCTTCATCAAACCAAAAAGCCCCCTCTGGCAACGAGTCTAAGCATAACTGGCTGATGGTATCCACGCCATGGCCTTTACTTGCAGAGATAGGCACAATATCGCGAAATTCATGCATTGCCCCTAACTTTTGCAGGTGAGGTAGTAACTCATCTTTATCTGAAATATTATCTGTTTTATTAACAACTAAAATACACGGTGCGCCACTTTGCTTAACTTTAGTTAGCACTAACTCATCATCTTCAGTCCAATGTGTTCCCTCAACCAAGAACATTATTAACTCAACCTCAGCAATAGAGCTACTCGCAGCACGGTTCATCAGTCGATTTATCGCACGCTTTTCTTCCATGTGTAAACCTGGAGTATCAACTAATATTGCTTGTTTATTTTCTTCCGTCAAAATCCCTAAGATGCGGTGACGAGTCGTTTGAGGCTTCTTAGAAGTAATGCTTATTTTTTGTCCTAACAAAGCATTCAATAATGTTGATTTTCCAACATTAGGACGACCAACAATAGCAATTAAGCCAGCATAGGTATTAGAGGTATGGTCTTGCATAATTTATTTTCTCGTGCTGCTTTTTTTGCTTGGGATACTATGAGTATGTCGTGAATTTACTTTTTTAGCTTGTTGTGATGACTTTTTATTTGACTCATTATTTTTTTCAATTAAGGCAAGTATTTGTTGCGCGGCAGCTTGCTCTGCTTTTCGGCGGCTGGTGCCTTTGGCGACAACCTCTTCACTAATTACTGATGTCTGACAACGAACAGTAAACTCTTGGTTATGAGATTGTCCTGTTGTATCGATAACTTCATAAGTAGGTAAGGGAATTTTTCTTCCTTGTAAAAACTCTTGCAAGCGTGTTTTAGGATCTTTTTGTTCATTACCTGGTTTAATGACAGTTAAACGTTTTTCAAACCAGTCTAAAATTAAAGCTTTGCAACGCTCTATATTGGAGTCTAAATATACGGCACCAATAATGGCCTCAATAGCATCCTCAAGAATGGACTCTCTTCGATGTCCGCCACTTTTTAACTCTCCTGGGCCTAAGATTAGACATTCCCCCAAATTAAAGTCGCGCGCTACTTCAGCTAAGGTTACCCCTTTGACTAAACTAGAGCGCATGCGGGTTAAGTCACCCTCATCATGTTTTGGAAATTTATCAAAAAGTGCTTCAGCAATAACAAAACCTAAAATAGAATCACCTAAAAACTCAAGCCTTTCATTATGAGCACCCTTAGCACTACGGTGTGTAAGTGCTTGTACCAACAATGCTGGTTCATTAAATTCGTAACCAAGTTTCTTTGTTAATCTAGTAAGATTATGAGGGTTAATTTTCATGATATAACTCTATTGGACCATGCAAGATAAGTGAGCACATTAAATAATTGCGCCTATGCGCTCAAAACGCACACCTGTAGGTAGCCATTGCGGTAAAAAACTATCTTCACTTCGGTCAAAGTCGAAACTCATCCAAATAGCAACAGCTTCTCCGACAAGGTTTTCTTCAGGCACAAAGCCCCAAAAACGACCATCTAAAGAGTTGTCGCGGTTATCGCCCATAACAAAGTAATGTTTAGCTGGTACTAAAAACTCATCCGGTGCAGTGCCTGACTGCTGAAAATAGTGAGCAACTCTTGGAAGAGTATGACCATCGTTTAATATCTGATGGCTCTTGTTAAGCATCTCTGATTTAAATTCATTCATTCCAAACTCAGCATCAGGACCTTCATATTTACCAACAGAACTTTGCTTTATTTGCACGAACTCAGGACACTTTGCATCGGACTCTAAACAAGCACGCTTGATATAAATAGATTTATTTCTATAAATAATACGATCGCCAGGTAAGCCTATAACGCGTTTAATATAGTCAACACGCGGATCTTCAGGGTATTTAAAAACAACAACATCACCGTGCTCTGGTAAACCGTTTTCGATAAACTTATGGCGCGCAACAGGATCTTTTAAGCCGTAGTTGAATTTATTTACCAGAATAAAGTCGCCATCTAGTAACGTTGGCATCATCGAGCCTGACGGTATTTGAAAAGGCTCATATATAAAAGAACGTAAAATTAATACAAAGGCAATAACAGGAAAAATCTGAACCGCTGTATCAACTAATGGTGACGGTTCGGTTAATGTTGCTATTGTTTGTGGAGTTAACTCAGTAGCT
>Ga0105359_10002916_pt1 | contig 14139 bp, 15 predicted proteins | sample GOMGulsemesocosm_6_FD_83659 | JGI IMG/M metagenome (GOLD analysis project Ga0105359, IMG submission 83659) | Methane-oxidizing microbial communities from mesocosms in the Gulf of Mexico - GOM8C Gulf of Mexico | ecosystem: Environmental > Aquatic > Marine > Cold seeps | place: Gulf of Mexico... | reverse complement strand
ATATTTTCTTTTTGTAATTTTTTAGTCTTCATTTTGAAAAATTTCATAACGATTATTTAATGAGTCTAACTCTATAAGGCTTTCTTTAGAGACCACTTGACTATTTTCTTTATAGATAGGTTGACTATTGGTATGTTCAAAATATGAAATAGACGGAATTGTTGTTCCATTATATGTTTCATCAATAGTTATTGTATTTATATTTACACGACCTCTTAAAGAGCTTAATAATTTATCGCCGCCTAAACCACTTAAATCCTTATCATCCCCTTCACCAAATTCAAAAAAATGGCCAACCTTCTGCGGTGTAGAAGTGTAGTCACACCCTACTAATGTAATGTTTTTAAATCCCATATAAAGAGCGGTGCCAATCATTCCTGGCATTGACCCAGCCATCGTAGAAAATATGCCATCCATTTGATTCTCAACATTGCTGCTATTAGCCTGCCCGAAGTGATACACGTAGTTAATATTTTTACCTTGAATACCAAAATAATTACTTAAACTTGTAAAGTATTCAACATCTGGATGATTCTTTATATTTTTCCTATAAAAACGTCCTATTTTATTTTTTTCATATTTTTTAGCATATGGATTTTTCCAAAAATTATAAAAGAACAATGGGTGTCCAACATAATAATATTTGAGATTGATATGATTAATGTCGACGTGCGTCAATAAAGATCCACAACCTATGGAAACCCTGTCATTAAACATCTTCAAATCAAAGTACTTTAATGATGCGCCATTACCAAAAATATAACAACTTTCCCCCTTATGTATATCTTTAAATTTAACATTCTGTTCTAGCACTTTAGAAAAAAGCTTAAATAATATTTTGTTCGATGGGTTCATCATAGCTGCCAGTTTCTTGGGTTGGTCCAAGGTTTTGATAAATGAGAAACTTCATTAATTGTAGAAATTAACTGTTTGTCTAATTGTATATTAAAAGAGCTTAAGTTTTCCTTGAGCTTATCGGTAGAAACCGTCCCAATAATTATCTGATTAATATTTTTAAGGGATGAAAAATAAGCAATTGAAAGCTGCTGAATAGTTAACCCAAAACTAGAACATAATACACCAATCCTATTTAATAAAGCTAACAATTCCATATGCTCTTTAACACTCTCCCTCGCCCATTGTTCATTTAACAGAATACCCTGAAGAAAAATAGACCTTACAGAAACTTTCATAGTAGACTCATGCTCACAAACAATACGATAAAAAGAAGTATCTAAAATATTAGCTGGGATCTGAACCCAATCAAAAATACCGCAGTCTAATGTGTAACTTAACTCTTCTACTGAATAAACAGAAGTGCCTACCTCTTTAATAAGATTATTATCTTTTAATAATTTAATCCCTTTATGCACATGCTTATCAGAAATAATTTCAAGCTGATTTTGATGTAAATAACATATATCGATATTAGTCTTTAGCTTTTGAATCGACGTGGTGATTGAGTTAAGCATTATTTCTGGTGTTTTGGATGTACTTGGCTCTAAATCATCTATTTTAGTACAAACAATAGGTTTGCTGTTACAGCGCGTTAAAGCTTCTCCAATTAATTCCTCACTATTTCCGTACCTTGGAGAAGTATCTATAAACTTTATGCCAAGATCTAACGACTTTAAGATAAAATCAATTGGATCATCTAACGGACTCTCATCCGAAAAGCCATATTCTGGGATTCCTAATTTAGCAGTTCCAAGAGCTAACTTATTACCTCTCAGCATTTAATTTCTCTGCTTTATTAAAGTCTGACTGACTATCTATATCGATCATATCATCATGATTAATAATCAATGGGTATACGCAATCTCCAGAAATAGAGCCATTAATAATTGTTTCCCTACGAATAACTTCAATATCTCCCGTTTGAAAATAAACCTCCGGTAGTTCCTGTCTTGGAATATTATATGGCTCTCTCTCATTATCAATAAAGCCTGAAATACTGCCATCGTTATGTTGCTTCCATGCACGATAGGGATGTTCTTTAATTTTAGCCATACTTCGCACTGAGGATGCGTTTGGATGACCTTCTAGGATTTCAATCGCTTTTTCAATTAGACCAATCGGTCGCATCGGTGAGGTTGGCCTAAGCAAAATATAAAAATCAAAAAATTGGCCCTGAGCTTCAAAAAAATCTAAAGCGTGCCTCATAACCGGATAATCTCTAGTGTCGTCTTGTGCAAACTCATCTGGACGCTTAAACGGAACTGAAGCGCCACAGCTCTTAGCAACATCAGCAATTTTTTCTGAATCAGTTGAGACAACCGTAGTTGTCACTACCTTTGACTTTAAGGAATAGTCAACTGAGTAACACAGTAAAGGCTTTCCATCTAACGATAAGATATTTTTGTTGGGTAAAGACTTACTACCACCTCTTGCAGGTATTATTGTGACTACTTTCATTTTAGATTTTATGTGACATTCCTCTATTTTATCAATACATTTAAATAGTTTGTTTTTAATACATGTCTTTTTTGTTTCTAAGTTAGTTACTTTCTCTTTAGTAATAAATGAACTTCGGAGGAAGCATGCTTTTTATCTAACTCAAGCTGCATAGAATCAATTAATGGCAAAAGCATTTCTTTCAATGAGTTGATTAGTTCTCCGGAACAATTTTTGTTTTCTATATCAACAAAAATATGACGGTAAAGGTCCACTATATCAGTGCCAAACCACCATTCTGTCAATATATCAAAGCCAAACTCTTTTGCAAGATACTCTAAAGACTTTTGGGTATAAAGGTGAGTATGTCCACCATGTAAATGTCTTTGATATACATGAGCACTTATCATCTCAATAAAAACCGACAGACTAAATAGAGGAACTGAGAGATACACATATTTTATTTGGCTATTTTTTTTAATATGCTCCATTGCACTACGCGGATCTTGTAAATGTTCTAGAACGCCTATTAAAGAAATTACATCAGCATCAACTTCTTCCAATAATTTATTAGTATCTTTTATTTCATGAACAGACAAATAATCCGAACCGATCATTTTATTCCCAAAATCAACCTGATATTTCGATACTTCTGTACCGCTAATGTTTTTCAAGCCAATTTTATTTAAAGCACCAACAAAATAACCCGAGCCAGAGCCAAAATCCAAATATTTCATACTGTGTGGGTTTACATTGTCATTTTTTAATGATGTGTATAAAAACTCAGCCTTAGGAATATAAATACTGCTTAATCGATATTCAAAATCATCAATATCACTTTCTTGATAGTTTTGGGCATAATCTTTACCTTCATCTCCGGCATAAATTGTGTTGCAAAATTCATCAGTATCATCATACGCACCATTTAAATGAGTACAAACGCCACAAATCTTATATTCGATATTGTCTTTAATAAAATCATGTTCTTTTTTTAAACTATTATTACAATTCTTACAACCTATTCTCATAGGCTGTTGCGTATAGATATCCGATATTTTTTTTTGTGCTTTTATGTGCTTATCATTATCCTGAAAAAATGATTGCTTCTGCATAATCAATGATGCACTAGACTTGCCATATTGCTTCATTTCAACGCCCTTTCTTTATTTAAGACCATTAATTTCATCCTAACAACTTAACTTACAAAGTCTTTTTCCAAGCTGCCGTTAACATACTTCCTGGAAATGGAGGTGATAGGCCAACATCATCTAGCCCACCGCTTAGTTTGATTTTTTCAATGTCGCCAATAATTTGAGCAAAATCTTTTTCATGATTTGCATATGGAGTTTCTTCATATTGATAATGCCTTGCCAACAATTCCAAATTCATATCATCAAGAAGCTTTGACAACAAATCAACTGTAAAGAAGTGAATGTGCTCATATGGAGTAAATAGTTTCCATTTGTGCCTATAAACATTAAATGCAAATGAATTACCAGCAGGTGTTGCTGTGATAAACAAAACTCCTCCTGGCTTTAGTATTTCTGAACATTTTTTTAGTGCTAGAGCAGGGTCTCTAAAATGCTCGATAACACCACGCATCATTACTAGATCATAGCCATCCCCAACATCCGTATCCCAGATTTTCCCTTGATGTGTTTCTATTCCTCTCTCTTTTGCAATCTTAAGTGCGTCGTCTGTTAAATCTATACCGTGTCTATCCCACAGGTTTTCATCAAAAAAGTTAAGAAAACTTCCGTCCGAACAGCCTATATCTAGCACCTTACCTTTATTAATAAATTTATGAATCCAATCCCTATCTTCTGCATACATTATCTTCCTTAGTTCAGATAGTTCATTATCTACAGACCTATTTTCATAGTAGCTGCTATAAAATTTATCCAAACCTTCTTCTGTATAATGAGGGTTAACAGATATCATTCCACACTCATCACACTTTAACGCCTGAAAATAATCTTCTTCAGCATACTGGGTGAATTTCGCTTCTTTACATACAATGCAAGGTTGCTTTTCTCCTATATATTGTTCTAGCTCTTGAATTGTTTTATTCATAATTTTCTCCTACTTATAGAAATGGCCACAAAACCCAGGTGGCCCTTAAGTGTGTTCAGTCTGAGTGCAATAATCCTTAAAAGCTGCAATTTTAAGTATATTGAATGATTTCTACGTTTTCTTCTTATCTTTTGCTACAGTCTTGCCACTGGCTATATAAAAGACATCTAAGTGTAAAATATTATTCTCTAAATAATTAAATCCACTTCTAACAAATTACAGTAAATCCAACTTTTGTAGACTTCTATTTTGCATAACCAACACAAATATTCTCACGATAATGAACTGACTTAATGTATTTAAACAGAATAATACGGGAGAATAGAGGTTAGCTTTTCAACTTCATATAAATGGTTATCAATCTGACCAGCAGACACTCTTTTATTAAAAACTTATATCACGTACAAATAATAATTTGACTTAACTACATAATAAAACTAAATGTTGATTTTTAAGAAATATTAAATTCATTTGAAATAAACTCAATATTTTCTTGATCCGATTCTGTAAGTTGTTTCTTTAGGGCGCCAGCACCATCCGCAACTCCATGTATTTTTGTAGGCGAGTTGACACTATTAACAATGATCGCACCTGGGCCTCCAAAAAACCCACCACTCACTAAAACACAATGCGAAACTAAGCGCTCACCATAAGTATGCTCTAGGGCACTATTCAGACTAAATGTTTCGGAAACAAAGCTCTCAATTGCGCTAGTGACATCAGTCCGACAAATTTCCAAACCACAGCTTTTAGCATATAAAATAGCCTTCTGCGTAAGGTTATTTTTCCCTAGGTCTAAAATCAAGCATTCTTTACTAACGCTCCTTATAACTTCATCAGTAATTATTTGCACTCCATTTGTAGCGCCGATTAAAACATCAGATGAAAATGTAGCAGACAGTGGATCTCTATGGCATGTGATTGAAGCGATAGTCCCTATAGGCTTTATTAGATTGAGTGCCTGTGTAATGAGATGAGTTTTATAGTGCTCTTTACTATAAACATGCACGTCAGCACCGCACTCCACTAATTTCAGTGCTAACTTGGCACCAATGTTACCGAGCCCCAAGATACATATTTTTTTTCCGGTGAAGAAATGTAATTTTTGACTAAGAAACATCCACGCTGCATTTACTGTCAGGTCATTGGGCTTATATTCAAATACTTTTGATAACTTAACATGAGTAAAACATACTTTAGAAAAATTACCCGTCTCAAAATTTCCTATAGTTACAGTATCTATCAATGACTGCGAATCATCAACCAACCGCAAAGGGACCTTTTTTTCAGCATCGACAAGTATGACATCGACGACACCATCGACGACCTTAATGAGTTCAAGGAGAACCACTTGATTGAATAAGACGCATCCAAGAACGCAAAAATCATCAAATTCGCGTAACGGTGTTAGATATGGGTCAGACTCTTGCTTAGCAGTTGTGGCTATAGTGAATACAATTTTTTTTTGAGTCAATTGTGCTACATGAATTTTACTAATAGCAGTTTCAACAAATTCACTAGTCATACTATTTCCCCATTAGATGTGTCATTGTAATAAACGATTATTTGACTACCTTAACGTTTAGGCATACCGCTTAAAAGGTCCCAAGTTATGGGAGTATTTTCTGGTATATCTTGGTTAACTGTCTGCCCTAACACAATATCTTCGTACTTGGCGTAGATACCATAAGCAGGCCCAGTATAAATAATGTCTTCACTACTCAATATTGATCCTTCTTTAATATCATGCTTAGAATACATTGTTTTTCGAAACCGTATAATTGATGCCACTTCATTTGCTGCTGGCTGCTTAATTCCATCACCCAAAGCCGCCTCAACCACCAAAAAGCTCTGAATCATTTTCGCGAATTCTTCAGGCAACATTGACAGAACATGATCCGGGCCTTCCATATCCTTATCTAAGGTGAAGTGTTTCTCTACTATGTTTGCACCACGAGCAACTGCAGCAATACTCACCATATCACCAATAACATGATCAGATATTCCAACAGGCAATTGATTGAAAGCATTTTTCATAGTATCAATTGCTTTAATATTCATACTTTCAGGCGGGCATGGATAAGCTGAGGTACACTGCATCAAGATAACATTTTGATTACCACATTTAGCGACCTCCAACAAAGCATCTTGCACTTCCGATAAATATGCCATCCCAGTAGAAATAATCATTGGCTTATTAGTAGATGCTACTTTCCGAATAAGAGGTAGATTGACCAAATCAAATGACGCAATTTTATAACAATCCACACCTAAATCAGCTAGCTCATCAGCACTCTCCAAATCAAACGGAGCTGAGAAAATAATTGCTCTACCCTTTGCGTACTCAAAAAGCTCTCGAGTCTGCTCTTTACTCAATTCCGTCTTCTTCAGCATCTCGTAATCTGTTTCTTCAGTCCCTAAAACTTTTTCAACATAGCGCGATGTCTTACCATGCTCAGCCACACGATATTTAGCTTTATAAGACTGTAACTTAACGGCATCAGCACCAGCCGAAATGGCCTCATCTATGAGCTCCTTAGCTAATAACATATCACCATTGTGATTAAGGCCGATTTCAGCTATTACAAAAGTCGGATGTCCATCGCCTATACTTTTCCCTTGAATATTAACTACCTTATTAAACTCAAGACGTGGTGTCGTTTTATCGATGCCATTAACCATGAATGTTTTATCTGTAATGACTTCAGCTAAATCGATTGCCTTACTAAATAAAATTTGTAAATCCGCGTATGCAAACTCAGCAAGGCTCCCAATCGTATGCAAGTTCCTTAATTTATCAAACTGTTCCCGCGTTTGATTTAATAAAGCTTGGTAACCCTTGAAATACATCGGATACACTTCAGGTAACTTTATTATCTTATGATCAAGAATATGTTCTTCAGAACACAACCCCAGAGATACAAATTGAGCTTTTACAGCGTGAGCTAAATCAGATTCTAGCATCACATCATAATGATCATTTGGTGAGTAAGTTATTTCGCAACACATGATTGTTGAAGATGTAGATGGTTTTTTTATAAATGAATTTTGATCGGAAACTCGATTAAAGAAGATATCCCTGTCATCCACATAAATGAAATCAACACCTTTTGGTAATATTTTCGCCGTACTTAACTCCAACATTACCAGAATCACACCACGATATTTAAGGCTCGTTTCACCCCCTAAAAGTCTAGAGAAAATGGTGCACGAGGTCGTATTAATTACTAAATCAAAAGGCCGTATATTAATTTCACGACTCGCTGTAACTATCTTCTCAATCGTACTGTGATCATTTTTCTCGACCCTTTGAATAGTTTCACTTAACGAAATAATACCACCAAGTTTTCGTATCTTCTTTTGTAAGCTATCAATAATGGTACCACTACCTTCGACGCCTACCGCACTCCATTGCCCCTGATAGAATGCCCGACGCTCTTCAGTAATTTGTACTCTTTTCGGCGCCCAATTTGCGTCAAGCTCTTTTGTGGACATTCCCCACAACTTCTCTGGATAGTGTGTAAAGAAGAGTTCCTGGAGTGTCTCACCCGCTAGTGCTTTAGTATATTCGTAATAGTTGTTTGCCCTAGATAAAGCAGCAGGATCAGTATTAGCTAAGTCGTCGTTTATTTTTTCTCTCATTTCGCCGGGTAGACTATTAATAAACTCCCTAGAAATTGGGTAGTCATAAAACTTACCTTGTTTTAAGTTTTTTGCCCAGTGGTCTCGCTCATGGAATAGACCCTCAAACTCTGTTAACCAGTAATTCTGAATATCTTGGTCAGGTGTATGGTAGATGTGTGGGCCCATGTCTATAGGCCTTCCTTTCCAACTTAAGGTTTTAGCTAAACCACCTAGACTGTCACTCTTTTCAATTATTTCAACCTTCTGGCCTCGCTTTAAAAGCTCATAAGCTACAGCTAACCCTGTTACCCCGCCACCTAAGATATATACTTTTCTCACCATGCTACAAACCCTCCATCAACCACAATATTTTGCCCGTTCACATACTCAGTATCACGAGAACATAAAAACATTAGTGCATTAGATATATCTTTTGGTTCCCCCATTCTTCCAGCTGGCGTCTTATACTCAAAATTAGTTACAAAATCGTCAGATTGTTTATTATAAATTCCACCCGGTGAGATACAGTTCGTCTGGATATTGTATTTCCCAAAGTGAGCAGCCATATATCGAGTAAGCTGGATTACACCAGCCTTGGTAACAGAATAAACTTCAGAATTATTACGGCCACTATCTCCATAAATTCGCTCATCACTACTCTTAACTCCATAAATAGACCCTATATTGATCACTTTTCCAGCTCCCTGGTTTTTCATCAACACAATCGCACCTTGCGCCATTAAAAAAGTTCCTAACAGATTGACATCCATAACCATTCTAAATTCTTTTGCAGTTCTATCTTCAAAAGGGCTAAATACACCAGCACCGGCATTATTAATAAGAACATCAACACTAACCAATTCTGAATAAAATACTTTTACTTGATTTTCATCAGTAATGTCTAGCTTAACAGGCTTTACATGCTCACTTGGGGTTATATTGTGAGTTTCTTTATCCACAGCATAAACAAAATACTGGGCATCTATTAAAACTCGTAAAAATTCTTTACCTAACTGCCCATTAGCTCCAGTTAAAATTGCCGTTTTCATAATTTCTCCCCCTGAATACTAGTTATTTATTCCTACACTAAGGATATTAGTATTTGTAGCTTTTTGGTTTAAACGGGCCATCAAATGGCACGTTGATGTAGTCTGCTTGAGTGGTAGTGAGTTTGGTCATCACGCCACCAAAGTCTGCGAACTTGGCTTCCCATAGGTGCATTTGTGCTAGTACTTGGTTGGCGAAAGAGCCATCCATAATTCGTGAAGGGCGGCCTGTTGCGTTACCAAGGTTCACTAGGCGGCCTTCAGACAATAGCAGTACAAAGTCATTTTTTTCTTGTCAGCAGAGCGATATACCTTGTGTACTTGAGGCTGCACTTCTTCAAACTTCCACGTTTCACGTATGAATGCAGTATCAATTTCATTATCAAAGTGGCCTATGTTACATACTCAGCAAGAAAATCGTCTGTTACTACGATTTCCGTATCCACTAAGGCTGCATCGATACCAAATATGCCGTACTTTTTCATGGTGATTCTAATTTTTTTAAATAGTTTACGTTAGGGGGTTAGCAAGAGTATTTATTATAACCGCTTATGGCGGCTGAGAGGCCCATCAAACAAACGACAAGAGCACTTACCGTGAGCTACAAAATGATCACTCTTTTAGACAAAAACAGTCAGAAAAAAACCCACTAAAGTGCTTGTTCCATAAGAAATTTATAACACCTAATAAGACCCATTATCAAACCCTACCAGCCACCCTTTTCAATCAGCGCTTTTATAGACAACTTGGTCTCAGGGTCACGCATGGCCACCGCTAAGTTCGCGCTTAAGAACCCTCTTTTATTACCACAGTCAAAGACGCCAGCGTCGATCTCAAAGGCATTCAACCCCTCAATTTTAAGCAGTTCATCCAATGCATCCGTGAGCTGTATTTCGCCGCCCACACCGGCAACGGTGGTATCAAGCAGGCCTAACACTGCAGACGGAAGAATATATCGACCCAGCACCGCTAAATTGGACGGTGCATCTTGAGGGGAAGGTTTTTCTACCAAACCTTTTATTGACACACTTTTAAAGGCTTACTTGCCTGCGTGCCTAAGTCCGCTACGCCGTAATTCTCAATGGCATCTGAGCTAACGCGCTCCACCATGATTTGGCCTATACCGGTGAGATTCCAGGCGGCTACCACGGATGAAAAACTGTAGTTTTTATCTCGCACTTCTTGATCAAGCACCAAAACATCGGGTAGCAACACCGCAAAGGGCTCATCATTTAATAAGTGCTTCGCACAAAGCACTGCATGGCCTAAGCCTAAGGCATCGCTTTGTAGAATGAAGGTCACCTTTACCCCTTAAGGGATAATGTTTGTAACGGCGCCTAAAATAAACGCTTTAACCACGCGCTCGATGCCTGGGCTTTATTTCTGGTGCTAAATGCCCGTGTCTCGCTTAAGTTGCTCTATTTCTTGTGTTAATTTTTCATGCTCGGCAATTTTACGCTTTAAAAAACTGGCTGTTAATTTTGTTTTTTCTTCAAAACCTGCAGGTGTTAATAAATAGAGATAGGCCATTTTATCGGAACTACGTTTAAAGTTACCTGCTTTTAACAAGCCCTTAGTCATTAATGCCTGCACGCAGTAGTTGATTTTCCCCACACTCACACCTAACTCTTGAGCCAATTGCCGCTGTGATATCCGCGGATTAGCCTCGATGCATTTGAGTATTTTGAGATGAGCTTCTGTGGGCATAATTTATCTTGGTTTTTGGCTGGTAGGCCAGCAGTTGGCAAACACGCTACCGCCCTACCCGGTTACTTATGGCATTTGCAAAAGAAGCTGTTCAACCGTTGAACAGCAATGAAACATTAACACAAAATTTGCTATGAAATATTTTCCAAAGAAAATTAAGTGATTTTTTGTATTTGGGTGTTAGTGAGTGATACAGGGGGTTGTTGATGTAATAAGTTAATGAGCACCACTGCTCTTTGCTGCCCATCTGCATGGCTGTAAACGGCCTGCAAACCTTTAAAAGGGCCTTCTAAAATATTGACTCTATCCCCTTTTAAAGGCAGATTTTTTTCCTTGGCATTGATTAAGCCCGAGCCATCATGCTGCTTAAGTTGCTCAATGAGTGCTTCAGGGATGGTTATAGGCTCTGAGCCAAATTTTACTATTTTACTCACGCCTCGACTAGAGCGGATAGTGGTATAACTTAGGCCACCTTGCTGGGGCTGTGCATTAATAAACAAATAGCCAGGAAACAAGGCTTCTGCCACTTGGATACGCTTACCTCGGCTTAACTTTTCAACTTGTATGAGAGGGCAATAACACTGGGCCTGTTGGCGCTCTAAGTTTTCTAACGCGCGCATTTCCTGCCTTGGCTTTACCTGCAATAATAGCCAATTAGACGACATCATTTGGGGCCTTTAAATCAGTTCCAAAGCCAACCTTAGCCTCTACGCCGCAACCACGTCGCTTCGCCCAATAGAAACACCCTATAACACCCACACAAAACAGCCCAAAGCTGGCAGAAGGCCAAAGCAATTGCACTACACCACCTAAAACCACAAGCGCTAGCGCCATCATTACCATAGCCAACAGGATTTCCCGTGGTCCTAAGCCCATATCTTGCAACATATGATGGAAGTGATTTCGATCTGGGTGAAAGGGTAAACAGCCAGCCTTGAGTCGCTTTATAATAACAACTAAAGTGTCGATCACTGGCAATGCCACACACCAAAGCACACCCACATATACAGTTAACCCACCAACGAGAGGGATATGACCTACGTGCTGTTTGCGTCCTGGAGGGATGCCTACCAAGTTAAAATAGATAAAAATAGGCTTTAGCGGTTTGATCGCCAAAAATGCACTCACCAATGCGATGAGATCGACGTGCCAAAGTACTGCTGTTTTTGTCATGTACGCATCCTAAAAATATTAAATTAATTATATATGATACACATGAAATAGCCTAGAAATAACCCCTAACATAGCCATGAATACAAACTAAAACAATATACTGTTAAGTGTTTAATAAACTGAAAGCAATTCTTTTGGCATTGCCTTTGTTGCCGGCATCATTCGGGTGCCCAATCCTGCTACTGGAACAACTGCTTTTCTGACTTTTTGTATCATTGTAGCTACCTAAAAAGCGATATAAGTGTTTCTTTTCTTTAACAGTGTTTTGATACGAGTACTACGACCAACTTCCAGCTGCTTACCAATAAATAGGATTTAGTTATGCACGGTTAAAGTCAGATAAAAACAGCGTGGAACAACTGAATTTTGGGTTGCTAAATATTTAACCGGACACTAGTAAACTCCGAAATCTCGCCGTTTTTGATTAAAACCCTTTGGACCAGCTAAAGCTGTTATCTTCGCTACGCCTCGGTTGCCTTGTCTTATCTTCGATCGAAACTTTATGCGGGAGCTCTCATTATTAGATGTTCAAATAGATTACTAATCCATTACTGCAAATTAGCCTATTAAAGCCTTAAATCTACTTCGTCTTTTGCCAATACATATTTCAAATCATAAACACGTGATTTTCTTTGCCTAAAGCGTACACACCTTCCGCTGCCAAGTCATGAAACTGATCATGAGCAACCGCTAACTCAATAGCATCACATTGATCCGCCCTTGACTGTATCAATTTTATGCCACAGATACTTTCAGCTTCATCGGTATTACACCAGGGGTCTGTAACTTCTATGAATACCAAAATCACTCAACTCTGTTACTATATCAATTACTTTAGTATTTCTTATTATCCGGGCAATTCTCTTTAAACGCAAAACCCATGATAAGCACTTTTGCTCCTAGATTTGGATCTTTTTCTTTAACATTGCTTTAATTAATTGTGACGATACATATTGCCCCATGCCATCATTGGGCTTCCGCCCGGCCAGTATCATCTCAGGGTGATAACCTACACTCTGCGCCTTATGGGTTAAATAATATGGGCCTACACTTATGCAATGGCCACCGACCAAGCCAGGCCTAAAAGGCAAAAAGCTCCTTTTACTGCCCGCTGCTTCAAGTACTTCATAGTGTCTTAAAAATTATCGCAAACTTATTAATCAAAGCTATATGGACGTCTCTCTGGGTATTTTCAATCACTTGCGCCGCTTCAACCACTTTAATTGATGACGCTTTGTAAGTGCCCGCAGTGATTACTAGGCTATAAACCTGATCGACATAGTAAGCAACTCCAACATTCAGCCAGAAGTAACTTTGACAATGCTAGACATCCGATGAACTTTGTCCCTGGAATTAATCCGCTCAGGCCTTAAATAATAGGCACACAAATATCTTCGGTAGTGCCCGGATACACTGTCGATTCAAAGTCTACTACATCATTTTCACAAACAACCTTTGCCAGCATTTCACTGGCTTGCCTTAAAGTCGTTAAATCTGGCTGCTTATTTGCGTCTATGGGGTAGGTACCGTTACGATATAGAAATTTCAGCCTTTAATCTGAGCAAGATCAGACGTGATGATAGGTTAGTCGCCTCTTCAAGCTCTTCTTTAGAAACTTCAAACGTTGAATCTAACCCTGGTTTCAATTCAGAAACTCTCCGATCGCTGACATCAAAGCCCACTACCGTGGCCTTTTTTTTAAAATTCAACCGCTAAAGACAGACCAACGAAACCTAACCTAATAACAGCAATCTTCAGTTTATCTGTACTAAACATGCACACTTCGATGTTGATCTCTAACTGCTATTATCAGTTTTTATAACAGGACAAACTTCCTCAAACCTTTTCTTACCCTTCAGCCTTATTACAAAGATCTGCAAACTTATCCAATTCATCTAACCGCTCCCAGGGATAGTCACTCTGCCCTACCTGTCCTCTTGATGCGACATCTGCATATAAGAATGTCTCTGCACTCGGCCGGTCTAACCTAAATTTCTCAGTAATCCAATTGGGGGTCAGTGAAAAGTTATTAATAATAAATTCCGATAATTTGTCATCGCCCACTTTAGTGAACGTTCCTTGAGTATCTACGGATACAGACGTCGGTTTTGCAACCCCTATT
>Ga0105359_10002910_pt1 | contig 14153 bp, 11 predicted proteins | sample GOMGulsemesocosm_6_FD_83659 | JGI IMG/M metagenome (GOLD analysis project Ga0105359, IMG submission 83659) | Methane-oxidizing microbial communities from mesocosms in the Gulf of Mexico - GOM8C Gulf of Mexico | ecosystem: Environmental > Aquatic > Marine > Cold seeps | place: Gulf of Mexico... | reverse complement strand
TTACCCTATTCAATTTCTGTGCATGATGACGATATTTCAATAATGACGGTATCTCAAGCTGGAGATATAACCTTTAGAAGTGATGCGGGAGTTATTCTAGCGGAAATGACTGCTCGTATTGATAGAAGCTATTATACAAAATCTTCGAATGCACATTCTTTAGCGGTTATTAAAATCACTCCGATGCTGATAATCGTGCAGTGGTATCATAAAAGTATTGATACTGCGCCAACGGCTTGGCAGAGTGATGTACAAGCATACATAACTCGCTTAGGTACCTTTGGCCTTCGCCTATCAGAACATGATGTTAATCATGAAATATTCAACTTAACCACGGGGGATGTTGGCTGTCACTTACGTAATTCTGACTCAACGTTTGAAGGCAGGTTTGAACCACTTTCTTTCTGGAAAACAAGTCCACTAGTCAACGATAATAAATTTTCCTTGGTTTGCGTATCGCAAGACATACTTAATCATTCTGTAACGGTAACTTCTTTCGAAGACCCTGCTCCCGTATTTTTTGACTTACCAGAGTTCACTGTACTTAGCTCTTCGGAAATAGATTATCAGCTAACCAACGCTCAAAAGTTAGAAGCCAATACATTGTATGCTTTGCAAGCTAAGCATTATGTAAAAGAAACTTCAGATGTCTCAGCCAGCCCAGTCATTAATACTTCTGCATTCGGAGAAGCCATTAGCTTTACCACTGAAGCTGCTGAGACATCGACTCCAGAAACCGTTCCAAATGACAACTCAAGCATAGCTGAAGGCTCATCCGATAGCTCTGGTGGTTCTTTATTATGGATCTTTGCTGCACTTCCTTTATTACGCCGTCGTGGTGTTTAATATAAATTGAGCATATTTAAGGCCTGCAATGCAGGCCTTTTTTATATCTATCATTTCACTTTCAATGTTCATTATTCATCTAATAACTGCTTCAGTTCGTTATACAACCAAGCTAACGCAGGCCCCATGGCTTTATTTTTCGGCCGCACCATTTCTATCGATAATTTCCACGGCTTATGATCAAACGCTAGGATCATCTTGTTTAATTTATCTGCCTGCACATCCTGTTCGATTAAATAAGCAGGGAGGTAAGCCCAGCCAATGCCTTCTTTAACCAAAGATTGAATAGCAGTATAACTATTGCAATACCAAGCTTTAGAAGACAAAAGAGGCAATTGTGTCGGAGCGTTCCCTTTAGCACTTCTTGGCATCACTTGTCGATGAGGTAATAAGTCACCTGCGGTGACTTCACTAAGCTGTGCTAAAGGATGCTGAGGATGACAAACCGGGTGAAAATTCAAACCGCCGATATAGCCCAGTTCAACATCACGGTTAAAATCAAACTCCACAAAGGTTAGCCCTATATCAGCCTGATTATGCTCAACAGATTCCAGCACATCTAAACTTGTCGAGCTCACAAGCTCAATATCTGTTGCTGGAAATTGCCTTTCGAATCTGGCTAACAGCACATAAAGATTTGGTAGTAAAAGTGCACTATCAACGGCCAGCCTAATCAACGTTTCTTCTTGTCGCCCCATCGCTTGCGCTGCACTATCGAGCTCATCCATTTGCAGTAAGATCGCTTGAGCATAGCTGAGTAAGCGCTCTCCAGCGGGCGTTAAGCTGGGCTTACGAGTACTTCGATCGAATAACTGGCGATCTAAATCAACCTCTAAATTGGCAATACCTTGGCTCACCGCCGATTGCACCTTTCCTAACTTGCGCGCACAGGCCGAAAATGAGCCTAGATTCGCTGTTTCCACAAACATACGTAATTGTTCGAGATTATACATATCACCAAAACTGATGGTTATTAACTAGATAGTATCAGTATAGATGATATCGTTTAGCTATTGAATGAACTAGCGAATGAACTAATGACAATTGGAGAGGCATATGTCGTTAAAAGAAAGAATCTTCCATAGCCTGCTCTTTGAAGCAATCGCTCTGGTACTGCTGACCCTATTGGCGGTAATGGTAACCGGGAACGATATTGCTAAAATGTCGGGCCTTGCTATCGCTCTGTCTATGATTGCGATGGTATGGAATTTTGCCTTCAACATTCTGTTCGACAAACTGTATGGAGAGGATCGCATTAGCAGAACCTTAGGCCAAAGAATTCAACATGGCTTTGGTTTTGAATTCGGCATGCTGGTATTTTCGTTCCCAGTTATAATGTGGGTACTGCAATTGGATTTGATAACGGTGTTCTTAATGGATGTAGGCGCGATGATTTTTTTCTTACTTTACGCCATCGTCTTTAACTGGATATATGACATCACCCGTGCTCGTTATGTAGCATCGAAGACGAGTAATGTCGTGTAGCTTTTTAGATCTGTTTTATTAGGACTCTAGTGCTGGCAGAAAATAACTATCCCAAAGTGCACGATAACGTTCTTTATGCCAGCCGATATGACCAATGCGTTTTTGACCAATATCGGCAGGTTTAATTTTCACCATTTTTTTATCTGCCCCAGTGAAAAATGCATGCAGCATTTCAACGTTCTTCATCGACATCATATCGTCGTCCGTAAAAGCAATCGAGGTCATTGGCATTTTAGTATTAGCAAAATTCTGTCTTAACCAATCACCTTCATAACCAATAGCGTAATCTTTTTTCAAGCACCAGCGGCGCCATTGCATAATCACACCTTTGGGCAAGTTGCACATTACCTTCAGCTTATCCCCAGGAAAGTAACCCAATATCGGAGCCGTAGCAGGCACTAAGAAATACCATAAGAACCAAGCAATGCGTTTGGTTGGCGGCGCGTTATACCACCAAGTTCCAGTACCAGCACCGACGGTAATCGCTTTTGATATATCATCCGTATTTTCCATGAAGCCTAGCATGTGAGCACCAACGCTATGACCGATCCAGGTGATTTTTTGCTCAGGAAATTCTGTTTTCACATAATCTAATACCGCAGGGCAATCATTTTGCGCCCAGCTTATTTTGTCACTCTTACTGAACTTAACGTGGCGATCAATAGATAAACCGATGCCGTCATAATCAAACGTGACGACAGTATAACTATGTTCGGTTAACCAGTTAGCAAAGTCTTCATACAAACGTTGAGCAACGCCTGTTGCTGTTGCGATGATACAGACACCTTTGCTACTTTCTGTAGTAGGAGAAACTCGTGCTGGAAAAATACGGGCGGTAATAGAGTGCCCAGCCGCGGTTTGTAATATTTCTGTTTTTATCTCTGTTTTCATGATGGTTTCTCTCGATAACCTCTACTAGAAGCGCTTGATTACAAAATTTAAAAACTTTAGAACGGTATTAATTTCTTCTTCAGTGAAGTCTTCGCTGAATAACTCATTGAGTTCATCAATGAACGGCATAAGGTCCAATGTTTTTTGCACGCCACTTGGAGTTGGGTATAGCTTAATAGCTCTTGCATCTTCGTCACTGACAAAGCGCTCTAACAGCTCATTTTTTTCCATTCTAACGATTAGGCCTGTCACTGCCGATTTATTCAGCGATAGCGCCTTCGCCACGTCTTTTTGCAAGCAGCCTGAATGTTTAACTATGTACAGCAAGGCCGCTAGCTGTGTGACTGAGGTATCTAGGGCGTCCTCGCAGGCTTTATCGACATAATTAAATAACTTACGTTGGGCCATATTGAGGAGAAAAAATAGTCGCTTATCCAAGGTATTAATACTCCTAATAAAATAGTACGCATACAAACTACATTTAGTTTACATGCGAACTATGTAATTAAACAAGTGATATTTAGTTAAAGCCATTGAAAAGGATATGGAAGCGATAGGGATGGTTATTTTAAACGGCGATTCCATTTACCAGCATGTTCTTCATTACATGCCTCTTCGCTATCAAACTTAATTTGTTTTTGAGTATTGAGCAATTGAATACCCGCGGTCTTTAATTGCTCAACGATCGTGCTCACCAAATACTGATGATTTGGTGAGGTTAATAGTTTTGATACCTGCTCACGACTATCAAAAATACAGATAATTGTCAGAGAACGTGGAAAGTCCTTATAGTTAACCAAGTGTGTGAGCCACTGAAAGCCATCGAGACTTTTCAGTGATTTTTCACACACTTTGGTTAATAAAGTGACAAGCGTATTCTCTAATATCTTATCTGTTTTTTTCATAAGAAAGTTGCGCTCTACTTACGATCCCAAGCATTGCTCTTTTTACTTTGACCTGACTGACGGCTCTCTGCTTTCTTAGCGGCTGCTTTTCTTCCTTTTTCTGCTTTGCCTGCGCCTTCCGTTTTTTTCTTGGTGCTGCTTTTACCAGCGCCCTTGCCGTAATAAGGATTGCTATTATCAGAGCCCATATGTCCCGCTCTTTGATGCTTAGGCACATAGTTTAAAATCGATACCGGCACGGTTTTCCGCACAGGAAACTCTTCGATCTCTTTACGGACAATAAGGTGACCTAAACGACTTTCGATAGCGCAAAGATTTTTAAAGTCTCCAGCAGCAACAAAAGAAATTGCTTCACCCGCAGTCCCCGCACGACCTGTACGACCCACACGGTGAATATATTCTTCTGGCTTAAACGGTAGATCATAATTCACTACCCGTGTTAATGAACCAATATCAATACCACGCGCCGCAATACCCGTAGCCACTAGGTATTTTAATTCACCGGATTTAAACGCAGCTAAGGTTTTCTCACGCATTGCTTGGCTTCTATCGCCATGAATACAATCGGCTTTAATGCCACGCTTTTCTAACTGGCTAACCAGTTTCGCTGCACCGTGTTTTTTCTCGATGAAGATCAGTGCTTGATCCCATTTTTCCTCAAGAATCAAATGGCTAAGCAAGGCTGATTTAGTATCTTTATCGATTGCAACTAACCACTGGCTAATCGTTTCGGCGGTTGTCGATGAAGGAGAAATAACAATATCTTCTAAATCGTCATAAAACTCTCTATTTCCAAGACCGTTGTTTGCAAAGCCAATGCCTTCCAGACTATCACCAGAAAAACTATCGGCTAACTTGCGGACATCTTCGTTGATGGTTGCTGAGAATAGTAGGTTTTGACGGTCGAATGGTAGGCGTTCAATGATTTTGCTGATGTCATCGATAAAGCCCATATCCAGCATACGGTCGGCTTCATCTAATACCAGCATCTCGATTTCATCAAAATAGACGGCGCGCTGGTGTACTAGATCTAATAGACGACCTGGGGTTGCAACTAAAATTTCAACACCTTCGATTAGACGCTCTTTTTGTGGTTCAACATCTACCCCGCCATAAAGGGCCATGGAGCTAAGATCAAGGTACTTGCTGTATTGAGCAACACTCTCTTCAATCTGTACTGCTAGCTCGCGCGTCGGGGTAAGAATCAGTGCACGGATACGCTTGCCACGTTGAGTTCTGTTCTTGCTCAACTTTTCTAACATAGGTAATACGAAGCTGGCCGTTTTGCCCGTGCCTGTCTGAGACGTACCTAGGATGTTCTTACCCGATAAAACAGCAGGAATTGACTCTTTCTGAATAGGAGTCGGCTTGGTATATCCCAAGTCAGCGACCGCTTTAACAATAGGGGCGCTTAATCCGAGTTTGGAAAATGACATAGTAAAGTCTCGATCTGTGTCTAAATAAGGGGGGAATTAGAGTTTAATGGCTTCAGTATAACAGCTAGCGGATAGTAAGCAGATAGTAAGGGGACAATAGGCATAAAATAGGCATAAAAAAAGGCGCTTACCTTTCGGTAAGCGCCTTTACTAGAACTTCAGGAAGTCCTCATATTAATCAGACTAAAGATCAGCCCTAATTAATACTGTTGCTTAAAGTAAACACCGTTATCACCAAATTGTGATGTTTTAAACGCAGAGTCCATAACAATAGAGCCTACTTTAACAGCACTATCGCGACGCTCACGCTCATAACGAGCCTGCTTCCAAGACCAGATAGAGGTTTTAATCGCTTGGTCCGTGGCGTAGACATCGTATACCGCAGTGCCTTCAGTTAACGACGTAAGGTCATCACGGAAGTCATGAGCGGCTGTATCGAAATGGCCTTTAACGTCTGCCGTCGGTACAAAGTAAACCTGAGTTGGTGCTTTAGCGGCTGCTACTACACTACCATCTTGGTTAATTGCGGCCATATCACCAGCAGTTAGTTCGTTAGACTTGTTAATTGCCTTAGTGAACCCTGCTTTTGCTGTTAGGGCTTCAAGCGCTTTAATCTTCACATAATGAGACAGTTCGTTAGCAAAGATATCGTGGTTATCGCCCTGACCTGAAAGAGGATAAAGCCCATGAACATTCTCTGAAGGCTGACCATCAACGAATGCTTTCCAAGTTAACCCTGGTTCAAAACCAGCATCTGCTGGATCGCCAGAAACTGACATGCGCAACAATCCACATTCGCTACCTTGGAAGATACCGGTAAAAGGATGCCCTGCAGTCGCTACAAATTTCGCTTTAGCCATTGCACCATTAGCGTGAATTGGCAATGTGTTACCCGCTGGAGCAACGTCTTGATCAATGACGTCCTTGTCCCATATGATTTTATTCACAAGAGCCATTTTATCAACGGCCGTTAAAGCAGGAACACTGCCTGATGCATATTCGGTACGTAATACGCCATTGCTCCAAAGCAACTCTTGCTTATCACAAGCGTCCCAAGAATTGTATTCTGCAGGAATTTTTAAACCCCAAGGCTTAAAGGCATTCTCAGTACCCGCCAAGCTATTGCTTAAGCTTGGGAAGTGACGGCGAATAACATCTAGCATTGTATTTTCTTCTACCCAATCCATACCTTCTTGGGTATACACTTCAGCGGTGTAATCCGTGGTATAGAAACGGTCAGTCATTAGGCGACGAGATGCGTTAATGATGAATACTTGGAAAGCTGTTTCGCCGAAAGCAAAACCACCGGGGCGCACAGTTTCAGCTAGCTGGCCAACCATAGTATCGATTTGCTCAACATCATTACTGTATATGCGTTTCAATTCAGCTAACGTTGTTGGATCAGTGGTCAGATCTTCAAATTTATTGATTGGCGTTAAACCAATTTGACGACGGAATTCGTTATAACGCGGAACACCACGCTCACGATCTCGTACGATATCGATCGTTGCCAAATCTATGTTGCCAACGAATGGCACATCTAGGTTACGCAAAAATTCAGGGTAGTTATGCAGGGTTAAAGAACCTGGGTGAGTGATACCCATTGAGTACCAAAGGCGCTCGCCAGTTTCATCTTCCAACATAGTTTCAGCATCACCATCACGGGTATCTTCTAATGCAACAATGCTTGATGGAATGTTTGAGCCCACATCAAATACTTTGAAGTTATCAGGCAGTAATGGGTGCATGCGATAAACCGCTACAAACTCTTCGGTTAAAGAATATGCAACACCGTGGTTCTTTGGTTCCGCTGCGCCAACAACACCCGCAAGAGCATGATCGATTGAAGAAGCACCGTTAATTAACTCAGACAACTTAGGATCTAGACCCAATAGTTTCAAAGATAATGAATCAGCTTTTTCTAGATCTTCGATAACATTACGAATACCCGTTTGATAGGCATCACGACCTTCACGATCACCAATTAGGCCCCACCAGTTGGCAGCCATTGCTTTTTCAAGTACTGGGTTAGCCAGTATTGCAGGCGTCCATTCTGTGGTATGAATCTTCGCCATCAAAGCCGAGTTAGCTAAACGTGCGCGGTCATAAATCCATTGATCGCTAGCTTCTGGATACGTTTGCTGAATTTTTTCAGCAATTGCATTGTGCTCCAAAGTAAATACCTGGTGCAACATGCTTAAACCAACCCACCAGTTATTATTAAAGCCTGTTACCGGAACACCGGAAAGTAATTCCGTCGGTAAAGTACCATCGCTATCTAGCTTTAATTTACCATCAACAAAAGCACGAATTTCATTATTCTTTTCTAGGCTGCTGCCATATAACTGAGAGCCATCCCACCAGTGAGTATTAACATTCTGATAAGTCGATGGATTCGCAGACTCTGAGTCTAAACGACTTGGATCTGGACGAGTACGTTGTACTTCAATGGTACCTGTACCCAGCACATCGCCTTCTGGTAATTCAACAACAATTGGATTTTCATCAATATTGTCGCCGTGATCAACCCAGTCATGAACCATAAACTGAATCCAAGCAGACGCTAGGAAGTTAACAGACGTTGCTGGTTTAAATTCTTCACGGGCTAATAATGAATTACTAACATCACGTGGATTAGGAGTCAGTAGCGTATCGGCTTCTGTTTCACCGTAAGTCGCTTCTAACTGTACGTTACGGCCAAAACGGCGGTATGCTGAACCTTCAGATGGGTTTTCTAAAATATTACAGGTACCGTCTTCTGTACGCGCGCCTAAGCTGCGTTCATCACAGACGATTTGAGAATTATAACGATCGTAGTTTTCGACTTCGATCAGGTTATTACCGAGCAACTCTTCACGCTCTAGTATTAAAACGATAATGGCTAGGTAGACCCCTATTAAACCAAATTTCACGTACCCGGGCCATGCAACCCAAACAGCTTTAAGCATCTCAAAATTCTCCTTTATTTTGTAGTTATTATTATTGTTAATTCATTTTTAAATAAATGAATTAGAAATATTTATTCCAGGAAACAACTGATAATTTTCACTTTATTTATAATAAACATTCCGCACATTTCTTTGTCATCTTTGTCAAAGATTCAACGGCACTGGATTAGAAATTCAGAATAAAAAATATCAATTATTATTTTTATATATTGATTGAAATAGCTATGTTTTTTCGACCAATAATAAAATTTTCCCTGTCTGATTTTTAAAATCATCGTCAGTATAAATATTTAATGATCTAGGTCAATAATTGAATAAGAAAGGAAAGTTATGGATAAAAAGTCAACTAGCTAGCAAGATTAAACTAAGCATTTAGTATTAGCTTATTGTAAGCAGCGAGTAAGTTATATTTAATACCACCTTCACGCATAAAAAACGGCAATTACATCATCGATAGAATTAGTAATTACCGCCTTCAAAGTTAAAACAAATCACTACTCAGTTACTATTATTTGCCATTAACCGTTCTTGCCAAGAAGGTATTGATGTAACCCGCTACCTCAGCACTGTCCTCTTCCAGAACAAAGTGCCCTGTATTTAAAAAGTGCGTTTCTACATTCTTCAGATCACGCTGATAAGGATAAGCTCCGGCGGATGGAAATATTTCATCTTTATCACCCCATACAATTAAAGTATCTGGCTGATGCTTGCGGAAATAGGCTTGCCATTTTGGATATAGCGGAACATTACTTCCATAGTCATAAAACATCTGTAGCTGTATCGCTTCATTGCCTTCACGATCTAATAAGCGCTGATCTTCATTGATCGCATCTAAACCAACCTTAGCAATATCACGGACCCCATTAGTATATTGCCAGGTAGTTGCGCCTTTGGTTAACAAGAAACGTAATGCATCTTCATTCTTCATTTCTGGTTGCTTATAAGCCGCTTTGACATTTTTCCACCAAGCATTATCCAGCCCTTTATTTACCGCTTTTTTATCTTTCCAATACTCTTTAATCGGCTGCCAGAAATTATTGTCTAAGCCTTCAATATAAGCATTACCATTTTGCACGATTAAAGATTGGATCTGCTCAGGATTTGCACTGGCAATACGAAAACCTACCGGAGCGCCATAATCCATAACGTACATGCTGTATTTACTGATCGACTTCTTCACTAAGAATTGTTCAACGATGCTGGCCATATGATCGAAGGTATATTCAAAGTTATCCACACTCGGCATTGACGAGTTACCGTATCCTGGATAATCAGGGGCGATCACGTGATAATTTTGTGCCAGCTTAGGAATTAACTCTCTAAACATATGCGATGACGTTGGGAACCCATGCAGCAATAAAATCGTTGGCTTGCTGCGTGAACCGGCTTCGCGATAGAAGATGTCTTGACCTTCGATCTTCACAGTGCCGTAGGTGGTTTCGGCCGCGGCAAGGGTCGCTACAGACACGGTGCTTGTATTAGCAGGTGCAAGCGTATTATGGGCACTAACGGCATCGACAGTTAGTAGTTGAGAAAGAGTTAGTGCTAGTAAACTCATTTTTAGGGTCGTTTTCATTGTTCGCTTCCTTCATGTTTTAAGTTGATGAAAGAAGTATGAGAGTTAACAGGATGAAGATAAACATGACTAGCATTGAATAATTATCAACGAAGCATTGACAATAAAGAGGCAAAGATGAGCATCAATAATCGCCGAAAACGGCTCTAAGAAAGAGCCGGTAAAGGCGACTGTAAATAATAAAGACGATACTGGTATTACTAATTATAGCTTCTGTAGACTTTTCCACAGGACTTTACTGGTACCAACGATGAACTCAGCATCTTCTTTTAACATAGTGGTGAGAATCGTTTTATTCATTTGAGATTTGTTCTGTGCATAAATCCAACGATTTTTATTAAAGCTGGCAGCAAACTCCATAACTCCTGCTTGCAATGCATCTTCGTTTTCAAAGATTGCTTCAACTACCTGATGATCTAGCAATTGCTGAGCCCCTACGCGCTGCCCAGTCATGGCTAAGCGATTAAAGAAGGCCTGAGGAATAGCTTTGTTGATTAATGGGAACATAGAAGGAAAGAACGGCACGAGTACATCAACTTCAGGAAAGCAGAAGAAACCTTTGTCTGACTTCATAAAGCGAAAGTCACAAGCACACGCTAGAACCGCGCCATTACCAAAGCTATGGCCATTTAGTGCTGCAATAATAGGCATTGGAAAAGTGACGATGCGTTTCAATAGCCCTGTCACAGCTGTCATAAAGTCTGCAATGTTCTCTACCGTATTGCTTGGCTGAGACATCCACTCTAGATCGATACCTAAAGACCAGTTCTTTTCTGATGAAGACGTTAATACGATGGATTTGATCTTCTCATCCGCTTCAATCGTATCAAGGTGTTGATTAAAGGCATTGATAAATTCAGGGTTATGACGATTTTCTACCGAATTCATGGTTAATACGGCAATAGTGCCTTGGTTGGCTAGCTCTATTAAGTTGTTCATTATATTCCATACACTAATGTTTACAGTGGAAACATCAGTGTATGGAAATTCGACAAATAATTCCAACCAATTTACACCTAATTAGCGGGTTCATAGCGGCCGTTACAAAAAGCCATCATCCAAATAGGGTCAGTAATAATAAAATGCAAGCAACGACAACAATAGGTATCGCCAGATAAAAGATGATAAAAAATACGATTTTATGGCCTTCTTTAAAATTCAGAACCCCTTGATAAGCGGATTCAATTAAAGGGAATCTGAATTTTGATAGAAACAGCATAGAAAAAACGACCGCCAACTCAATCTTAATCAAAAACCAATATTGACTGGGACTATCTTGCAATGTTGCTTCCTGATAATTCACCCCATGTAAGCCCATTGAAATTGCCGTGCCACTGACCAAGCCAATAATCGGCAATATGGCCAGCGTAAGAGCAGCCATAAACATGCCTTGCTCGATTTTATTTCTGGGTTCAATTACCTTAAATAATAATCGGCTTAATCGACTGGGCCATAGCGACGTATCACGGCTCATAATTCTTCCACTGCTAATTCCACTGTTTTTTGCTCAACCATTTCTAATTGCACAGGCACGCCATTGACCGCAGCATTTCCACACAGTTTATCGATTGCGGTATCATCGGTTAAATCATTCAAACTCACTCCGGCATGTGCTTGGGCAATACTCTGGCGCACACCTTTACGACCATGGCCCCAGCCATGAGGAATACTGACGACCCCAGGCATAAGTTCATCGGTAATCTGCGCCTCAATTTCTACACAGCCTACTCGCGAACTGACTTTGACCTTTTGGCCATCAATAATCTCATGCAGTGCTGCGGTTTCAGGGTGCAGCATTAACGTACAGCGTGATTTACCTTTCACCAAGCGCTGGCTGTTGTGCAACCAAGAGTTATTACTGCGTACGTGACGACGACCAATCAATAATATTTGATCTTTATTGTATTGCTGAAAAACCTCATAGACTCGAGCCAAGTCGGCTTTATAGAAATTAATATTCAAATGAATCTGTTTATCTTTATGTTTTAGCCCTGCCGGTAACATTGTTTGCAATGGCCCTAGATCAATACCATGCGGCTGCTGTTGCAATGCTTTTAAATTAACCTGTGGATAAGGGCCACGCTTTAAACCTTGAGCCAAAAGAAATTTTGGAGCAAAAGTTTTGGTTAACCAACGCTCGATTTTCGTCGATAGCGTTGCTTTTTTATCTAAGCGTTTAGCCAGTTCAAGGGTAATCTCCCAATCATGCATCTCACCCGCTTTCTTTTTGAATAACGCAGGAGAATATTTCGCCACGTTATGTACCGCTAAACCATTAAAGGTCACATCATAATGATCACGCTGTAGTGGGGATACTGGCGGTAATATAATGTTCGCATGTCGGCTGGTTTCATTAACAAAATAATCCACCGATACCATGAAATCTAATTGCTCTAAGCCTTTATCCAATTTATTACCATTAGGTGTACTAAGTACGGGATTGCCAGCAACATTGATAAACCCTTTAAGCTGGCCTTCCCCTGGAACTAGCATTTCATCCGCCATGGCAACCACAGGATAATCACCATTAAAATCTGGCAAGCTATTCACCCGACTATGGCGTTTAGCCAAATATCCTGGGCCGGTATTATTAACAATATCTAGCGCAGGCTTTGGGAACATCAAACCACCGACTTCATCCAAACGCCCTGTTACTAGGTTAATAACCATAATTAAATACTGGCTGAGCAAGCCAAATTCTTGTACTGAAACCCCCATGCGGCCATAACATACGGCGCTTTCTGCTTCACAGAACTCTTTCACTAAACGCTTTATTTCTAGCGCACTAATACCGGTAATACTGGCGACATTCTCTGCGCTGTAATCTTTTGCAAAAACCTCTAGCTGATCAATATCAACCGCGAGCTCTGCGGCTTTGCTGGTCGTCGCATAACCTTGGGCATAAATTTCATTCAACATTGCTAGCAATAATAAAACATCAGTTGCTGGGCGAATAAAGTGATGTTCACTGGCCGCGTCGGCAGTTTCAGTACGACGAGGATCAATCACCACAATCTTGCCATCGCGAGCTTTAATATCTTTTAACTTTTGACGCATGTTCGCAGCGGTCATGATGCTGCCGTTCGATGCTAAGGGATTACCACCAATGATTAACATGTGCTGAGTGCGATTCACATCTGGCACAGGAATACGCAACATGTGACCAAACAAATGCATACAAACAACATGGTGCGGTAATTGATCAATCGAGGTAGCCGAGAAACGACTACGTGATTTTAGGCTGGTCAACAGATGCTTAGTAGTCAGCATACTGCCCATGTTATGCACATTAGGATTACCTAAATAAATACCTAAGGAATTTTGTCCGTGCTGCTTTTGTAGGGTTTGAATTCCTGCGGCAACCTTATCCAACGCCTCCGGCCAGCTAAGTTCTTTCCAGCCCTCAGCGGTACGCTCTACCGGTTTACGCAGACGATCCGGGTCTTCATGCAAATCTTGCAACGCGGTAGCTTTAGGGCAAATGTAACCCTTTGAGAAAGGATCGTTTTTATCGCCTTTAATCGACAAGACCTTTTCGCCATCGTGTTTTACTTCGATACCGCACATGGCTTCACATAGCGTGCAGGTTCTAAAATGTACTTGTTCATTAGCCATTTTTTCTCTCTCCAAATTCGAATTATTTTTATTATTTTTCTTCACTAGCAAATAAACTGATGAATAAAGATTGAAAGCTAGTGCTTAAAAGTTGTATTGCTTGCTCTCGCTGATAACGCTGCTGATGACAACCCAAGAGTAATTCATGCACTTGCGCGGCAGCGATATCGACAAATAGATTCACCTCGTTCGCTGTGAACGTGCGCCCCGACAAGGTTAACCCTTGGCTAAAGATATCAATCCATTCTTCTTGTAAGTCGTTAACTAAGCCGCCTAAACCATTATTTTTGTGTTGACCAAAGCGCGGTCTATCTTCAATCAAGTGCTGAAATAATTCGATATTTTGGAAAGCCGCATCAAAGATCATCCCTAGACATTGCTGACACCTTTGATCGAGCAACTCCTCAGTTAAAGAATCAAATTCTTTCAGCATGGTTATCCACGCCATGCG
>Ga0105359_10002907_pt1 | contig 14159 bp, 9 predicted proteins | sample GOMGulsemesocosm_6_FD_83659 | JGI IMG/M metagenome (GOLD analysis project Ga0105359, IMG submission 83659) | Methane-oxidizing microbial communities from mesocosms in the Gulf of Mexico - GOM8C Gulf of Mexico | ecosystem: Environmental > Aquatic > Marine > Cold seeps | place: Gulf of Mexico... | reverse complement strand
GGGCGAATCATAACCGTACCAAACGCATCCCCAACCTTATACGTCAGTAATAACAGCAACCAGGCCCCTGCACCAGGTAAACGGGAAAACCCCAACCAATGATTAAATACCGGTTCTTTATCAACCTTAACTTGAGCAGGCCGCCAAAACCAAAGCGGTATTAAACCTAGAATCATTAAACCCGATAGCACCCAAAGTGTTCCTGCCCAACCTAGCTGAGCAAAAATGGCTAATAACACACCTCCGCCAATAATCATCCCCAAGCGATAACCTGCAACTTGCACACTGTTGCCTAAGCCACGCTGAGAAGGCTCAATATTTTCTACCGCCAACGCATCGGTCGCAATATCTTGAGTAACAACAAAGAGAGTTAATACAAAAAGCGCGCCTGCCAAACCTACGGCCGCTTGATTGATCCAGAAATCCAAAGACGTAGAAGCAATAAAAATAAGTACTACCGCGGCGATAGCATTCGCCGAAATAATCCATGTCTTGCGAATATGGCCATCAATACGGCCGCCGCTTAAGCGTTTTAATGGCTGATAATGATCGAGCAGAGGTGCCCATAGAAATTTCAATACCCAAGGTAACGATACCAGAGACATCAAACCAATGGCCTCTAAGCTCATCCCTTGCTGGCGAAGTAACGTCGGTAGCGCTTGGCTAAAAAATCCGTGAGGTAAACCTTGAGTTAAATACAGGGTTAAGAGAACCCACCACTTAAACATGAAGACCGCCAATTATTCTGAGTTAATAAGTTGGCGGTATTAGAACCTGAAAATACTATTTTTTAAACAGCGTTTTTAAACAATCCTATTGGATTAAGTTATTCAATCATTTGTCGCAGGCTTTGCACGAATGCTTCGGCAGGCTGACCACCCGAGATTATATATTTTTCATCAATAATAAAACTCGGCACCGCAGATACGCCTAACTGACGCCATTGTTCTTGCAAAGCCCTAACATCTCCGGCGTAAACCTGATCATCTAATAACTTGCGGGCAAAATCAGCATCCAACCCTATTTCACCCACTATTTGCACCAGCACATCATTATTACTGACATCACGCCCCTTAGTAAAATACGCATCCAGTAACGCCATTTTTAGCTCAGTTTGTTTATCGGTAGATTCACCCGCCCAATGCAAAAGCTGGTGCGCCTTAAATGTATTTAGAATTCTTTGCCCTTCGGTAAAGTTGAATTCAAAACCCAGCTTGGCACCAAATTGCGTAATATGATCTCTATTCTCACGACTCTGTTCGGGAGTGCTGCCGTACTTTTCTGCAATATGCTCGCCCAGCTCTTGACCCTGCTCAGGCATATTCGGGTTCAGCTCAAACGGCTGCCAATGAATATCCGCTTCTAGCTCACCTTCTAATTGCTCTAGCGCTTGGGTAAGGCCTTTATAGCCAATCACACACCATGGACACATAACATCCGAAATAATATCGATGCGTATTTTTTTAGTCACAATAAAAACCTACCTAGTTAAATATTCAACCATGTACCCCATAAAACTCGCAGCCTCTCCCCCCGTAACGCAGCGGTGATCAAAGGTGAGTGAAATGGGCAATGTTTTTTCATTTTCTCTGTGTTCATAGATGGCGCCAACTCCCACAATTGCAACCATAGGAGGCACAACGATCGGCGTACCATAACGGCACACAGCATGAAGAGCACCATAATTTGAAAGAATGATTGTCGCACCCATTAATTCTGCAGCGGGAATATTGCGTTGCACTACGCCTTCTTTTAGCGCTGCTAATCCCGCCGTTAAATCCACTTCATTACGAGCCTGAATTTGGCGTAATACGGGAACAAACAAGCCTTGATCGGTATCCACTGCAATGCCAAGATCAACAAAGTCTAGCAAGCGTCGGGTTAAGTTTTCTCCATCAAACCAAACATTCAGTGCCGGTTGCTTTTCGCAGGCATAGGCAATGGCCTTCGATAAAACAATAGTGACATTCGTTTCTTTTTTGAGTAATTCACACCCTGCTGCCAAAGGAGCATCACCAAATAGAGTGACGGGCACGACTTGCTGATGGCTTTTAATCATTACCTTCGCCATCGATTTTCTTACACCCGTAAGCTTTTCACTTTCACCATGTTGCTTATTCAATCGTGCTGCTTTTTCAACATCATTAGACGTAAGACGTCCGCCCTCTCCCGTTCCTGTTAAGTGTTCGACCTCGACGCCTAAGCGACTGGCTAAACCACGCACACTCGGCGATACATTAATGGCCTTGATTGAATTTGTGCCGAAACCGACTGAGACCGAAAACTCATCTGTTTTTTTCTGCGCTGGCTCTGATGATGAACGAGGTGCTGAGTCTACAGCTGATGACTCAGGGAATTCTAGAGGCTGAGCGGATAAGTTACCCACTACACTCATACTGTCATTTTCTCCTTGATACTCAACCAAAGGCTCACCAATATGAACCGTATCGCCAATCGCACCAAAGGTATGTTCAATAATACCCGCCTGCGGAGACGGTATTTCAACAATGGCTTTTGCTGTCTCAACTGCCAGCATGATCTGATCGGTTACCACGGTATCACCGGCTTTAACATGCCACTCTACAATTTCAGCTTCGATCAAACCTTCGCCTAAATCAGGTAGCTTAAAATAACGCATAACATCCCCTCAAATAGCCCGTTAAAAATTGCTCTTCATGGTTACCTTAATAGCATCCGCTATATCCAATTCAGAAATCATATAGTGCTGTTCATTTCTAAAGTACGGCATCACAGTATCAAAACCCGTGAGCCGTTTTACCGGTGCTTTACAGTACTGCATTAAATGCTCAGCAATATAGGCCGCTATTTCTGCCCCAATACCACAGGTCTTGGCCGCTTCATGAACAATAACGCAGCGTCCGGTTCTTTTAATGGATGCTTCAATAGTTGCAAAATCGATAGGTTTTACAGTCGCTAAATCGATTAATTCAATACTCATTTCATCCTTTAACTTATCAACCACAGACACACATTCTTTGATACTAGCGCCCCAAGAAATAAGCGTTAAATCACAGCCCTCTTTTAACGTAAAACACGTGTCTAACGGCAAAGCTTTACCATCATCAATCACTGTAAATTTTTCAGCGCGATACAAACGTTTAGGCTCCAAAAATATCACGGGGTCCGGACTTTCAATCGCCGCTAATAGCAAGCCATAAGCCCGCACTGGAGAAGATGGAATGACCACCCTTAAACCAGGTACATGTGCGAATAAAGCTTCAACACTTTCGCTATGATGTTCAGGCGCATGAATTCCGCCACCAAAAGGCGCTCGTATTACTAAAGGACAGGTTAAGCGACCGCGAGTACGATTACGCATACGTGCTGCATGACAAATAACATGCTCTAACGTGGCAAAAATAAACCCCATAAACTGAATTTCAGCAATTGGTTTTAATCCTGCGACTGCCATACCAACAGCTGCACCCGCAATCGTGGTTTCTGCCAATGGCGTATCCATAACCCGCGATGCACCGAACCTCGCCTGCAATCCTTCTGTCGCACGAAAAACCCCACCGTTATTACCAATATCTTCGCCTAACAAAACAACCCGTTGATCTTTTTCCATCGCGTTCGCCAAGGCTAGATTGACCGCTTCGAGTAAGCACAATTCATGCTCGAGACTTTTATACTCGATATTTTCAAGATCAGAGGTTTTTTGCAGATCAGCTATAGAAGTCGACTTCATAAACCACCCCCTTCACGATTGCGTAAAAATTTTTCACTACACGCGTCTACCTGATCATCAAGATTGGTGGGCCATGCTTCGTATAAATAATCAAACATGGCCTCTGGCTGCTCGGCTTCAACATTCTGGTAAGCCTGCACGGACTCTTCCAATTGTTTCTTACAATCATTTTGCAGACTCGTTTCTAATTCTTTATTCCAATAACCTTGCTCATAAATATAATGTTGTAGCCGTTTTATTGGCTCATTTTCCCACGCTGTATCGACCTCTTTCTGATCCCGATAACGACTCGCATCATCCGCGGTTGTATGGTCACCTAAGCGATAACTAATCGCCTCTATCAATACGGGGCCTTTACGACTTCGCGCTCGTGCTAACGCTTCAGAAATAACGTCATAGGTTGCTATAAAATCATTACCATCAACTTGAATACTCGGAATCGCCGCAGCCAAACCTTTTTGAGCGAGCGTCGGCGCGCCTGATTGCACATGGCGCGGCACTGAAATCGCCCATTGATTGTTATTAATCACAAAGACGACGGGCAAATGCCAACTGCCCGCTAAATTCAACGCTTCTAAAAAATCGCCTTTTGAAGAAGCACCGTCCCCTAGCGTGCATAACACAGCTTGAGGCTTTTGCTGAATTTTTAAAGCACTAGCAATTCCCACCGCATGACTGGCTTGTGTCGCGATCGGAACACAAATAGGCATATCAATTTCTGAGCCTTCTTTGGCAACATACGCACTGCCGCGTTCATCACCGCCCCAGTATAATAAAAGGTGCTCTATTAAATGACCGCGTACTAACAAGGTACCGTGATCACGATAATACGGCACAAAGACATCTTCCTTCTCTAGCGCCATACCGCAGGCAACAGCAATGGCTTCTTGCCCTAAGCTTGAGGGATACGTGCCAATGATTCCTGTACGCTGTAATGCTACCGCTTTTTGATCAAAAGCACGGGTAAGATTCATCCAGCGATAACCCTGAAGTAATAGCTCTTTATCTTGCGCGCTCTCAGTCTCATGCAGCAAGGTTCCTGCATTCGAAAGATATTGCAAAGGCTCAAGTAAATACTGCTCATTTAATAAAGTCTGTTGCTGCGATAAATAACTTTGAAAATTATGCGGCATCATAAATATTTCCTTTACCAGAGGGATTTATATTTTTTACAGAATTTAAACGCTGCTGAGCTAATTCATTGGCAACTTGATTTACATTTTTATTGGATGTTTTAGCCTGCTGAAAAATAGCCATTAACGTTGGATAAATCTCAGCTATCTTTTTGCTTATCTGATCATTTATATTTTCGCTGCTAGTTTTAAGCTGCTGCTGAGCATTGTATTGCATCGAGGCAAAAATCAAGCCTCCCGCATTAATTACATAATCTGGAGCATACAAAATATTTTTGTCATCCAATAATTCTGCAATTGTATTGTCTGCCAATTGATTATTTGCACTGCCGGCGATTATGTTACAACGTAAATCATTCACATTATCAGCGTGAATGACTCCACCCAGAGCACACGGTACCAAAACATCGCAAGTCTGAAAGAGTATTTCGTTTGTACTGACAATATTCATCCCTAATGCTTGAGCTTGCCAACACTTATCTTCATCCGGATCTGCCGCTATCACACTGCCGCCCAAATGATGGATGGCTTTAGCAACTCGCCATCCAACATGGCCTAGGCCTTGTATGGCAAAAGACTTCCCGTTAAATATATGTTCCGTAACTTCTGGATAGCCACTGGTATTATTATCCGTATTACCCTCTTTGTTAGCGTAGTTTTTTAAATGAAAATCTAACGCCGCTTTAATGCCTTCAACAACCCCTTCTGCCGTTGCCGAAGCAGGGTCACCAATATTACTGGCACTGGCAACATGACGGGTTTGTTGAGCGACTACATCCATATCAGCCACTTGAGTACCTACATCCATCGCCGTTATATATTGACCCTTTAACTGCTCAACACACTGTCCAAACCAAGAGAATAGAAATTGACGATCGATTTTTTCATCGGCAACATCACTCGGTAAAATAATCACGGCCTTACCACCGCCCTGAGGAATATTTGCCAACGCTGCTTTATAACTCATGCCTTGCGCTAAGCGCATGACATCATCAAATGCCAATTGTTCATGAGGATACAATAGACATCGACAGCCCCCTAAAGCAGGACCAAGGTGAGTATTATGAAGGGCAATAATTACGCGATATTCATGCTGATCAGGACCGATTGCTTGAAAACAATGCACCGCCTGCATTTGCATAGACTGCATACGTTTAAACATGAGATAGCTCCTCTGGCTTTTGGCCTATGGCTCAGAAGATATGCTTTTGGCGATCTTCTGCTCATTATTAAATGTCTGTAATGAATTTTCTGTATTGAATATTTTTACTAGTACCTAAAGTCTAAACCGATAAGCCTGCTTACGAGTAATAAAATATTCCATTTTTTATACGATATAAAGCTAAACAAAACGTTTAAAGAAATGATTATTTATAAGGCGTCTTTTTTCTAATCATAAGCATATAATTAAATGTCAGTATAACTGCGTTTAATTCCGTTAAGTTGGAGTACGCTATGGCCAGTGATAACAAAAACACCCGCGAAACGTTCTCACATCGATGTGAACAATTATATTGTGCCGACGAAGACACGCTAAAGCAGTCGCTCTCGGATCTTTACTGCCATATCCCTCAAGCCGACCAAAAACAACTGGCTGACATAAATCTACTCATTCATCAGCAGCACGATTGGTTTCTAGATATTCTTTTGCAATATAAATTGAACAGCAAAGAAGGCATATTGCTAATGAGTTTGGCCGAAGCCTTAGTGAGAATACCCGATCAACAAGGCGCTCAAGCTCTCTTCCATGATCGGCTTCACCGAGGTAATTGGCTAAAGAAAGAAGCTAAGAATACTCTGCTAGCCAAGGCATTGCAGTGGCTAGGGAATCAAGCACCGATAGATTCGTCAACCCGCAATTCATTATTTAATAAACTTACGCAGCAAGGCGCTATAGAGGTGTGCACACTTTTTATTGAACAAATGAGTCAACGCTTTGTTTTTGCAGAAAATTTAGCAGATGCATTATTACGCAGCCGAAATTTGGAACCCCATGAAGCCTGTTCTTTTGATATGCTGGGGGAAGCCGCATTAACCTTCGAAGAATCCGAATTTTACTTTTCACAATATCAAGATGCGATTATTCAAGTCGGTGAATATAATCAATGCTTACAAGATACGCCTCATGAAGTCTCCATTAAGCTCAGTGCGCTACATCCTCGATATCAACCAGAAAAATTCGAATTCTTAAAACAACAACTACTCCCCAAGTTATTAACTCTTTGTAATCTTGCCCAACAACACAACGTTTTATTAACCTTTGATGCCGAAGAACAATATCGTTTAGAGCTTTCAATTAAAATCATTCAGTCACTATTACCCCAACTCAATACCCCCTCTTTACAGCAAGGGTTTGGGGTTGCAGTACAAGCGTACGGTAAGCGTGGACTTGCGGTCATTGAGGAACTCAAATCATTATCAAAAGAGTACGATTGCCTCATAACCGTGCGATTGGTTAAAGGAGCCTATTGGGATTATGAAATAAAATCAGCTCAGCAGTTAGGACTCACTGACTATCCTGTATGGAGTCAAAAACAATTAACCGATGATTATTTTTTAATGTGTGCTCAGTCTCTGTTAATCCCAGGTGATTATAAGTTACGCGCAGAATTTGCCAGCCATAACCCTGAAACATTACTTCAAGTTCAAAAGCTGAATAACAAATATTCAACTGATAAGAAAGCTATACTCAACCTTCAAAGACTCCATGGCATGGGAGAAATTCAGCATGCTTGTATGGCAGAAATGCACAAGAGTAAAACTCGAGTCTACTGCCCCATAGGGCCCCGCAACAAACTGCTGCCTTACCTTGTTCGTCGTTTAATTGAAAACGGGGCTAATACGTCTTTTCTTTATCCTCAAGATGCAGAAGGTAGCGATAGCATTACAATACCGCAACTTAACAAACCCAGTAAAATTCTCGACTATCAGAATTCAGCGTCCTTTGATATTCGCCAAGATCACAACTTCTTTCCGTTATATGATTCGATTCAATTACAAAAGGCACAATTAATACAAGATCATAAACAAAAGCATCCTCAAACCGAGTCTGTAAAAATACTCCCGCCGTTAGCGGATAAAAATACAATCCAACATATGGCTCAAGTTGCTTTTGTAGGCTTTCATACGTTACTAAGCACAGACAAAAGAATTAAATGTCTAAATACTTGGGCTGATAAGCTGTTAGAACAGCAAGATGAATTAATCGCTTTATTGATATTACAAGCTGGAAAAACCTATCAAGATGCCATTGACGAAGTAAGGGAGGCGTGTGATTTTTGCCGTTATTATGCAAATCAAGCTCAGCATTTATTCAATGGTAATAACCAACGCCCGAGTATCACAGGAGAATTAAATCGGCTTCAATACAAGGGCAAAGGCATTGCTGTTTGCATCAGCCCATGGAACTTCCCTTTGGCTATTTTTGTTGGCCAAATTGCTGCAACGTGGGTTACCGGTAATAGCGTCATTGCCAAACCTGCACAGCAAACGATTAGCATCGCACAATTCGCATTAGATCTAGCGTATGACAGTGGAATAGATCGAGACCAGATGCAGTTAGTGCGTTGCCGAGGGGCTGAGTTATTACCCAGTTTATTAGAGCAAGATGCCGTGCAGCTCGTATGCTTTACGGGTTCAACTCTCACCGCAAAAAATATTCAGCGAACATTAGCCCATTCTGCAGGCGCTATTATTCCGTTCATTGCCGAAACCGGCGGTCAAAACGTACTCATCGCAGATAGCAGTGCACTGCTCGATCAGTTGATTCCCGACATTATCCAATCGGCCTTTCATAGCGCAGGGCAACGTTGCTCGGCCTTGCGAGTCGCTTATATTCAGCAAGATATTTTCAATGAATTTTGCACATCTTTAAAAGGCCACATGAATACTCTAACTTTGGGTGACCCTTGCGAGCGTGAAACCGACATAGGTCCAATCATCGACAATGAGTCATTCAATAAACTACAAAAGCATATAGACTGGCTCGATGATAACGCCAAACTGATTGCTAAATGTCCACCAGCGGCAGTATCTGATAAAGATTTAGCCAATAGACTGCTTGCCCCATGTGCCTACCAGATCGAATCCATAACACAGATACGAGAAGAGAACTTCGGGCCAATACTGCACATCATTCCTTTTGGCCATAATGAAATCCAACAAGTACTCGCCGATATAAACCAGACTGGCTATGGACTAACAATGGGACTGCATAGCCGTAATCAAGATTGGTTAGATCACATCATTTGCCAGGTCAATGTGGGGAATATATACATCAATCGTAATATGGTCGGCGCCAAGGTTGGCAGCCAACCATTTGGCGGCCATGGACTATCAGGCACAGGGCCAAAAGCAGGAGGACCAAACTATTTAACCGCCATGGTCGATGAACATACAGTGACGACAAACATCACTGCTTGGGGCGGAAATCCAGAGCTGCTATAACATTAACGCAGCTCACTAAGTTTCCTATTGAGTCAAATTAACATACAGACGCGGTAATTCTTTTGGCAATTGAGCAGGATCTTTAATCACCACAAAGCCATTTTTACCGAACAAATGAGGTAAATATTCATCGGCTTCTTCGTCAATCGTTACGCAGAAAGGCTGCAGCCCTGCCTGCTTGGCTTCGATAATCGCCATGCGAGTATCTTCTACGCCATAACGACCTTCGTATAGATCCAAATCGTTTGGTTTGCCATCCGTAATAATCATCAAAACTCGCTGATGACTTTTCTCTGCCGATAATACCTTAATCGATTGGCGTATCGCTGCACCCATTCGCGTGTAATAACCCGGCTTCAGGTTTTGTATACGACCCCGAATATTCGCTGAATAACGTTCGTTAAAGTTTTTAATCACATTAAAACGTACATGTTCGCGCTTTAATGATGAAAAACCATAAACCGAAAAGCGATCTCCCGTCGATGCCAACGCTTCGCATAATAACTGCAAACTATCTTGCACGACATCAATCACCCTTTGGTGATTATTAATATAGGCATCGGTAGACAAAGATAGATCCGCTAAGATCAAGCAAGAAAGATCACGGGCTTGATTATTAAAAGAACGGTAAAAACCCTGTTCGCCACTGCTAACACCCGCATCCCTATCGGCCAAATAATGCATCCAGCTATCTAGATCTAACTCATCACCATCTTGCTGGCGGTTAAGCCACTGACGCACAGGTTTTAATCCAGAGAACTGGCGACGTAATTTAGCGGCATCGGCAACGAGATGCGGAGGTAAAACTCCATACTTCTGTTCACTACCCTCTCCTAAACTGTCTACATCAGAGTCAGAACGGTCCAATTCATTAATCATTGGCTGCAGGCAGCAAAAGTCTTCATGATATTTCTGTTTACGATAATCCCATTCAGGTAAAAGAATGCCTTCACCTAGATGTAAATCATCGTGATCATTAGACGGCAAATCTAAATCAAATTTAATACTAGAAGAGGCTGCCTGACGGTTCTTTGAAACGCTGATAACATCTAGATCTTCTGCCACGCTCTCGGCATCTTCTTCATCAGTATCATCCCCAGCACGGTCGACGGGGACAAATTCACTAAAACTGAATAGATTTTCTAAACGAAATACCATCAAACCGGTATTCTTCTCATAATTCTCTACTCGTTCAGCTTTTTTACGCTTGCCCTTCTTCTTATTACTGCCGCCTTTTGAATGGTCATCAGCATCCCCTACAGACTGCTCACCGGCTTCGCAAGTACTCATATTTCCAGGGTATAACCAAAGGTAAACCGGACATGGAGCAAATTCAGCACTCGGAAAATCGGAGATACTACCAGGCTCTAATAACGCCTGACGAATGGCTTTTTCTTGTTCGGCTGCAACAGGGGTAAGTTCATTCATAGCAGGACGAATTGCAATAAAGGCATTCACCAGCTGCTGATAAATGTGTTTCATTCCAGGATATTTTTTCAAAACTTTTAGCGTCAGAGCTTGATTATCGACAAACCAGTGGCTAAAGCCTTCGGCCTGTTGTGACGCGAGTGCGGCTAACCATAAATACAAATACTTATTTAACTTCTTTTCCGAGAATAGGCTCAACTCTTCTGGCAGTCTTAGTGACTCCTGGTCACGCCAAGCCAGCTCAACTTGCTCGTGAGTACCCGCAATTTTTTGCAAAAGAGAACGCCGCATATAATAATCACGGGGCATCGCCGCATCGATACGTAAACCGGCTTCGCCACCTAGGGCACGAAATAGCACACCTATCTCATAACCTTGGTCTTGTAAGCGCACAGTCGCATCCTTATGATCTGTTGATGCTTTACCTGTGATGTATTCATGCCACTTTAAGCCTACATACTCTTCCACAATTACATCCTAACGATCATTTAGACTTATTGTGCGCTTTTTTAGGCTCAATAGTTTTGACCGGTATCAAGGAGCTGTGTCTTGACGTCTCTCCTTCACTCCAATCCAGCAAAGTCCCATCCGGATTATCCTTCTGAACTTCCTGACACGCACTAATACACTGAGCACACTGTGTACAGGTAAACTTAGCGCGTTTAAAGCTTCGTACCGGTAAGCGCATAGGGCACGCACTTTCACAGTCTTTATCGCAGCTTTGGCACAATTTCGCACGGTCACGATCAAATTTGACAAGCATGGCCTTAGAATTCATCATCCAGAACAGACTCTGCATTACACCAAACGCACAGCCGTATTTACAAAATAAGTGACGTGCTAAAACAAAATCGATAGTGAATACAGTCGTTGCGGCAATCAAAAATATAGATGGGTATAAATCTACTTCAAAATTAATTAAATCGGTATACAAAGGAATAGGAGGCAATAAATAAGATAATAAACCTAACGACCATAAAAAAGCGATGGTCATCGAAATAGAGACAATAATCACCCAATCTAGTACTTTGCTACGCTCAGCTTCTTTCTCGCTACTGAATTTAGCCTTTTCCCAAATGGTTACTCGGCCTATTCTGCGATCCATCAAACCATTAACATATTCAACTACCGAAAAATGTGGGCATAACCAACCGCAATACAAACGCCCCCATTTGTAGAAAATATAAATACCACTAACCACCATAAGTATCAGCGGCAAAAGAAAATAAGTCAGCACACGAATCGCCAGTTCCCACTGATCACTGGCCTTAATCCACTCAGCTGTCATGCCAAACGACAATGTTTGGTTAAAAACAATAAAATTCGTCGTGGTTAAATCAAAACGAAAAATATTTAATACCGGAGCCAATAAAAATAATAGAAAGAATGAACTCCTAACGACCAAGCGTGAACGCTGCAATTGGTTTTCTGTCATGTTATTTCCTATCTTCAAAGACCATTTTTTCAAACGGCAAACAAAAAAATAGCCAGGTCAGCTTTCACCGCCCTGGCTATCTTTTACTCAGCTAATTAACAACTCAAGCTTCTAATCATTAATTAACTTAGGCTTTTACGGTAGCCTTTCTAGCTTAAGCTTTTTCTAACTGTGGCTCTTCACCACCAACAAAGAAACTTACTAGATAAACGACCAGACCTGTCATAAAGCCAATACCCGAGATCAAGCGCAACCAGTAGAATAAGGCAATCTTATCCTGAGTTGCCATGAAACTTAATGCTTCACCAGACTCTGGTAAACGCTGTAACCATACCTGCAATACGCCAGCACCGGTTAGGAACAAAGTGATAAATACCATAGAGATAGTCATCAACCAGAAGCCCCACATCTCAACAACTTGTGCTTGGTTACTATTACCATTTGGACGTCCACGCATAATTGGCATCGCGTAAGAAACAATAGTAAGAACAATCATCACATAAGCACCATAGAAGGCCATGTGGCCGTGGGCTGCTGTAATCTGAGTGCCGTGAGTATAGTAGTTCACTGGAGCCAGAGTATGTAAGAAACCCCACACACCTGCGCCCAAGAACGCCATCACTGCACAACCTAGGGCCCATAAAGTAGCCGCACGGTTAGGGTGTTCACGACGACGACGGTTAACCATATTAAAGGCAAACAAGGTCATCATGAAGAATGGAATCGGCTCAATCGCAGAGAAGATAGATCCCAACCATAACCAGTATTCAGGTGCTCCAATCCAGAAGAAGTGGTGCCCCGTACCGAGTATCCCCGAGATCAAAGCCATGGCAATAATGATATACAACCATTTCTCAATCACTTCGCGGTCAACACCAGTTACTTTAATTAATACATAGGCCAAGATAGACGCCATGATTAATTCCCAAGTACCTTCTACCCACAAGTGAACAACATACCACCAGAAGTACTTATCTAGGGCTAGGTTCTCTGGGTTATAGAAAGAGAACAAGAACATCAAGGCTAAGCCAAGAAGACCCGTGATCAATACTAGGTTAACAACCGTTTTACGACCTTTAAGAACAGTCATACCAATGTTGTATAAGAAGCCTAGGCAAACAACGACCACACCGACTTTGGTAATGGTGGGCATCTCTAAGAACTCTCGTCCCATGGTGGGCCATAAATCATTGCCGGTAATCTCGGCAAGGGTTGCATATGGAACGGCTAGGTAACCAAGTATCGTTAACGTGCCGGCAGCAGCAAAGATCCAGAATAATGCCCAAGCCAATTTAGGACTGTGCAATTCAGTTTCAGCTTCTTCTGGAATCATGTAGTACGCAGCACCCATGAATCCGAACAGTAACCAGACAATTAGCAAGTTGGTATGCACCATACGCGCTACGTTGAATGGAATTTCAGGGAAAAGGAAATCACCAATGACATACTGGGTTCCTAAAACCAAACCAAATACTATCTGACCCACGAATAAAACGAGGGCAAAGATAAAATAAGGCATAGCGACAGATTGTGACTCATATTTCATAATTCGCTCCCTACCCTTCTATGTTTGGCGGCCAGCCATTTGAATTAATCTTAGAGGCGTACTCTAAGAAATCAGCCAATGCGTCTAAGTCTTCATCCGAAAGATTAAACTGAGGCATTGCGCGACGACCCGGTATACCTAATGGTTGTGCATTCATCCAGCCTTTGAAAAAGGCTTTAAATGCGACTTCACCACCACGGCGCTGGAATACGTTGCCAAGTTCAGGAGCAAAATACGCACCCTCACCCAAAAGTGAATGACAACCTACGCAGTTATTGTCTTCCCATAATTTCTTACCATGGGCGACAGCTTCCGTTAGATTCTCACGATTATCCCGGTCAGGCATTTGCCGTACGGTGTCCATTGTCAGTCCTACGAATATAAGGATGAAGAAAAGACTTCCCCCCATATACATATTTCTGGCCATGCTTTTTGTAAAGCGTTCAGCCATGGCTCTCTCTC
>Ga0105359_10002906_pt1 | contig 14167 bp, 11 predicted proteins | sample GOMGulsemesocosm_6_FD_83659 | JGI IMG/M metagenome (GOLD analysis project Ga0105359, IMG submission 83659) | Methane-oxidizing microbial communities from mesocosms in the Gulf of Mexico - GOM8C Gulf of Mexico | ecosystem: Environmental > Aquatic > Marine > Cold seeps | place: Gulf of Mexico... | reverse complement strand
CTTGAGGGGCTGGTGACTTAGGTCGTGGGGGTTCAAGTCCCCCCATCCGCACCACTTTTTTGAATATTAAAGTACAATAAAGACCGTTAACCCTTTAGAAATATAGGCTTAGCGGTTTTTTTATGCCCAAAGCAGTCCAATTAGCTACAGTGACATCCATACTTTTTAGTAGTACAGTATGTAGTACAGTTTATATTTGATAAAGTCTGTACTACATAAAATGGCTAAAACAGTAACTCCCCTTACGAATACTCAAGTAAAACAAGCTAAATCTAGAGATAAGCTTTATAAACTATCCGATGGAGAAGGTTTGCAACTTAGAGTGATACCTAATGGTTCTAAACAATGGCTGTTAGATTACCAAAGACCAATTACTAAGAAACGAACCTCTCTAAGCTTAGGCTCTTACCCTGATGTTTCTTTAGCTGATGCGAGGAAACGTAAATTAGCGGCTAGAGAGTTACTAGCCAATGATATAGATCCTAAAGAGCACCGTGACGATCAGCATAGAGAAAAAGCTCTTGCTGCTGACCATACTTTTATTAACGTTTCTAGGGCTTGGTTTGAATTGAAAAAGTCTAAAGTTGCGGAAACAACAGCTACCAGTCTATGGCGAAGTATGGATAATCATGTTTTTCCTTCGCTAGGGCATAGACCTATTGATAAAATACTAGCGCCTGAAGCGATTAAAGTATTAAAGCCTTTAGCTGCTAAAGGCTCTTTAGAAACAACGAGCAAATTGATTGGCTATTTAAATGAAGTGATGAACTATGCGGTAAACACAGGTTTATTACATCACAACTCATTGGCAGGCATTAAAGCTGCTTTTGAAACGCCTAAATCAGAAAACATGCTTACGTTAAAGCCAGAAGAACTTCCTGAGCTTATGAAAGCATTATCTTATGCAAGTATAAAGATTACTACACGGTGCCTTATAGAGTGGCAATTACACACTATGGTAAGACCAAGTGAGGCCTCAGGAGCAACTTGGGCTGAGATTGATTTAGAAGCCGCGCTTTGGACAATACCTGCCGAAAGAATGAAGAAGAAGCGCCAGCATGTTGTACCACTAACAGAGCATGCTTTAGCAATATTAGAATTGATGAAGCCTATTAGCGCTCATCGTGAGTTTGTTTTTCCTGGAGATCGAAAACCAAATGAGCCAAGTAACTCTCAAACAGCAAACAAAGCATTAGCACGTATGGGCTTTAAAGGTCGTCTAGTTGCTCATGGTCTGCGATCTATTGCTAGTACTACTCTTAATGAACAGGGCTTTGACGGTGATGTAATCGAAGCAGCTCTTGCTCATGTAGATAAGAATGAAGTAAGAAGAGCATATAACCGCGCAGAGTATCTTGAGCGGAGAAAAGCTTTAATGAGTTGGTGGTCTGAACATATAACAGAAGCGGCTAGTGGCAATATGAGCACGCCAGCTGGTATGAAAAACTTGCGTATAGTTGGTTAAATATGAAATCTATTAATTTTTAAAAGAAGTATATATATGGCTCATAAAGAAATTTTTAAATTGATTGAACAGCTAGAAGAAACTGTTATAGCTCATCGACCTAGAAAATCACTACTCCCTCCCATTAAAGGTAAGTCCTATGCAGAAGGTCGCATTGGCAGTTTAGAGTTGAAGAAGTGTATAGATAAGTTGAGCATAGATGATGAGTCAAAATTTCTCATCGAAGGTTTAGTTTTTGGTTGCTTGATCTTGGGTAAAGATGCAGGAGAGAATTTAACAGCCTCTCAAGACCGAGAAATATATAAACCATATGTTGATAAATATAATGCACAGGTTTTGAATGGGAAACTTCAAGAGCACAAATTGAAAAAACAGTGTTTAAAAATAGCTAAGGATACTTGGGAGTTTTTCCCTAAAGCCAGTAAAGCATCATTGGCTGAGAAATTATGTAACCATTTTTATGAGCTTGAAAACAATGTAAATAAACCTAAAGCGAAAGAAAACTTAAATCAATCTACAGTTGAAAAGGATTGGCTTTACAAATGCGATTTTAAGCCTGAAGTTCGTAGTTTACGTGCCTTAGAGTATAACTTAATAATTAAAATCTAAAGGAAGGACCACTCATCCTACTATTTCAGGACCATTCATTTAGGGCGTAACCTCAACAACATACCTATTTAATACACCTCAATTCCAACAGGATCCATTGAGGTGTATTAATGATTAATTTTATAAACTTTTCAGAACAATTAATAATTCAACGTAGAGTTGAGGTATGTGAGCAATTGAAAGTAGGCCGTTCTACTTTTCACAATCGCATTAATGAAGGACTATTCCCGCCATCATTTTCTTTAGGTGGACGTGCTGCTGGTTATTTTGCATATGAAACAAATGCAATGATTAGAGCAATGGCTGCAGGTAAAAGTAATGATGAGCTCAAAGTCTTAGTAGGTATCCTACTCCAATATAGAGAAAATCCTAATTTCAACCTGCAGCAATTGGAGGTGAAATAATATGAAATTCACCATACAAACATCTATTCGTAATACATCATTTGATCACAATAGAGTCATTAACAAGATCATCCTACTCATTAAAGTTATTGTAAGTCAGTTAGTTATTCTTAACGCTGACCGATCTATTAACCGTGACAAGTAGGATCGATAATTCAATGCAAAAGTCATTAATAGATTTAGTCAAAATACAAATGCTTCCCGGTAATCAAAAAAGTGATATTGAGTTTATCAATGAGGATTTATTACCCTTATTGAAAAAATGTGGTATCAAACAGAGTTACAGTAAAGCTAACTTAAAATATTTCAATCAAGGTTTTTTACTCTTCGCTGATGATGAAACAAACGCTGTGTGTGGTTCAATTAAATGGGATGGGAAAACCAAATACATACAGCTAGAGTTATCAGGAAACGGCTGTTATTACTTCAGTACTAGAGATGAAAAATTTACTGCACTATATAATTTTTCACAAACCCATCAAGGTAAAGTTATTGAAGTAGATATTGCCGTGGATGACCATTCGGGTAAGTACAACTTGAGGCGTATGAATCAAGATTACTGTGCAGGTAAATTTAATGGTTCAAGGGGCCGTAAGCCCGTTCGAAAAAGACATGATATTGACGGTGCCAAAAGTATATTAATCGGTAGTTCTAGTTCAATAAAGCAAATTCAAATATATGATAAATCACGTGAGCAGGACTTGGCTTTATCTGATGTTCATTACAATAATTGGACGCGTATTGAGATAACGTATTATCGTAGAGCGGGAGCCAAAATCCCTTTAGACTGTCTATTAAAACCAGATGAATATTTTGTAGGTGCTTACCCTAAGTCACTAAGTAAAGTGATTAAGGGAGTCACTCCACGGTGTATTATACGAGAGCAAAGTGCCAAAAAAGCAGTCGATATTTTTAATTCAATTAGCGCGTGTAAGCTGCAATGGGGACCAACCATTAATTTACTCTCACGTATTGTTGGAGATAAATCAGCTGCATTAGATGTACTTAAACGTGGTGGTTTACCTAAAAGCTATAAGCTGCCAAGTTACTTGTCAGAAGAACGAGTATTCGCGGAAGTGAAAGCCTCACTGTTGTCGTTAACACAATAACAAGCGATAGGGGAGGTGAGTTAATGAAGGCTATAACCGCATTAAAAATAACGGATAAAGCAATTGTTCAGTATGGTGCTCAAAGTGAAATATTTCAGTTTAAGGATATTAGTTCACCGTTATATTTTCGTTATCACAATAAACGTAATACCGGAACTTTCTATTTAGTGAAACGAGTACAAAGTAAAAACCAGTGGATACGGTTAGGTACTTACCCTGAAATATCATCAATGACAGCCCGTAAAGCGTTAACGATAGCATTACAGCGCTTAACATTCTCCATACAACAAGGTGAATTCAACGAAGTTTCTTTTAGTCTAAATAATACTGTCGCTGATATATTGCAGTGGTACTTAGCAAGAAACCAGGCCAGTAAAACCTTATCCACTCATACTAAAAAAGGCGTTAAATCCGTTATTGAACGGCATTTACTCCCCAATATAGGGGATTTGTTAATTAAGAGCCTATCAAGACAAACACTGGATAAAGAATTATTTTGGCCTTTGCAATTACGCCTTAAGCCTTCAACGGTCAAGCAAGTCTTTCAAATATTGAAACGTGTATTTCATAATGCTCATGGGGTAGGGCTTATTAGTGAAAATCCAATGTTAACCATCACGTTCAAAGAGTTAGTTATGGCAAAAGTTACCGCTAAACAAGCAAGACTAACCGTTGTTGATTTACCTAAAGTCTTTGCCCAAGCCAAAAAAGCATCAAGCTCAATACAAACACTCACATTACTCATGCTGTTATTTGGGACACGAGTAGGGGAAACCAGTAAAGCTAAATGGTCTGATTTTGACCGAGGCAGCAACCTTTGGCGTATTCCTGCGGATAATACAAAAACAGGCCAAGCACATCGCCTACCCGTAACACCATTTTTGTGGCAACTACTTAAACACTACAAACAAGGATTACCAACTAAGTTACAGCGTAGCCCTTGGTTATTTCCAACAAAGCACAAGCTTAATAGTCCCATTAGTGCTCAGTATGCTTCGCAACAAGTATCACAAGTAGCAAAAGGTCAATGGAGTGCACACGACTTACGCAAGCTTGCCCGCACGGCATGGCTAGAGTTGGGTATCGATTATATGATTGGGGAGTTTCTGTTAAACCATCAGCTTCGCCAAGTTGACCAAGCATACATACAAACGTTTGCTGATGTGAAATGTCGTGAAGCACTCAATACTTGGCACCAGTACTTATTAGGCCATGGATTAAGGGAATTTCCCTGAATGAGATCTGTATTAGATTTAGCTTTTATCAACATGAAATAAACAAATGTTTTTCAATGTGTTGTGAGTATCTAGAGATACTTGTCGTAAGAGTATTCTATAACACAGTTTTTTCCTGTGTTAATCATGTGATTTAACTAAGGCTCAGCATCGTTAATTTTATAACTATGTAGTGTTTATCTCAGGCGAGCACAACTCTCAAGCGTATTTTTAATAGAGCCTTGTGCACAAAACATAATTCGTTCATCAATCAACAGGCTGATTTATCGGTAGTTTTTTAAGTGATGGTGATTTTTAAGAACGGTACTGCATGTATTGGATGCACAATGAAAATATTGACTATAAGGTATTGCAGTTACAAGAAAGGAGAGTTTAAACAGAGTTTATAAATGAAGTATTAAATAAATTTTAAAGTCGATAATAGGAAAAATTATGTCTAATAATATGAAAAAAGAACTTGAGAATAAATTGATAAGAAATGTCATGAGTCAGTTAAATGATCTGCGTAAATTATCTACAGATAATAATGCCTATCAAAGAACTATGCGTATGATAAGAAGCTACTTTAATGCAGGGATTGATTTAGGTTTAGTTACAGAAATGGATTTCGACATATTGGTTCAATTAGCACGTTTAGGTGCTTTTGAAAGTAAAGTCGAAAAGAAGAAACGTTTAACTTTGATGAATATCGCCCAGAAAAGAAGAGAAATATTTCAATTAGAAGAATCTCTTAGATATTAGTGTTTGATAAATCATAAGATCCTACATATTCCAAATGGTTTGGTTTTTAGCACCAATACTTGTTAGAGTTCATGTGAATAAATAAACTACAGTCAAATAAATAGTAGGAGCTTTAAGTTATGAAAAATTTACCATTACCTAAATCTCTGTCCAATCAAACAAGTGAACTCAAAAGCGTAAAAGAGAGAACCCTATTGGAGCTTGAGACCAAAAGGCCTGATGGTTCGACTTATATAGCAAGAGTTTATCAACCCCGTACCATTCCTGAATCTGAATCTGATATGCGTTTTATGCTCAACATTTTTATTGGAGGATTAAAAACAATCACCTGGAATTTATTAGTTAATTTGAAAATAATCAGACCTCAAGATTGAAAATTTTTTGGATGCTTTGATTCTAATTTCTAGTTATTGGTTTGATATATTGTGAAGTTGAATCAATAGTCGACTGCTAATGTCTTCTTGTGCGCAAAGCGGAATAAGCCCTGTCAAAATATCAAACGTCAACTTTAAGATCACGTGGAGTCCATATACGGAAAGTGGTACATACAGGCACAAGTTTTATAATCACTTTGCGAGAAATCTATTGTTTCCCGCTTTTGGAGGATGGTGCAAATTTTCATATAGTTTATTTTCCCCACGGATATAATTAATTTGTGTTTCAAGAGTGGTTTACTTTTGGTCCTATCTTCATTAATAGGTAGGCGTAATAGTACAGAAAAATGTAGGTTGTTATTCATGGGATATTCATCAGTCTAAAGTGAGGTCACATTCTTCGAAACTTAAAATGGGAAAGAATAAAAATGCTATTGGGATAAAGAGTGCTTGCCAACTGCACTATTAATGCTGGAGCGGTTTAGTTCTGGGTAGGATTAAGTGTCAGTGCATAATTGTATCAATTATGGAAATTATGACTTGTAATAAATTAGGTGGAGTATGCGATAAGAAAGTCGATGCTACACTTTTGATGAAATAGCTGAATTAATGCCACAACCTAAGCAATGCAAATTGATTTGCAGTTAAGAGAAAATGATTTAATGAATGAGCCTAATATATATTCTGGCACTCAAAACAAACCTATATATTTTACATCTTTGCAACACGGTTAACACCTAGTTAAAGCACTCTTTGGTTTTTACAATAAACAATTACTTTAGTTAAAATAACTATGGATTTTGTTATTAAAAGTAACGACAATGCCATTAAAGTAATTTTTCATTTTGTTTATTTGATTTCGTACTATTAAACGGGGTCGAATAATTCAGTCGATATAAGCTATTTATAAAAGAATTTATGTAAAAGAAACACTATTTTTCAAGTTAAATCTGCTTAGATTATTATGAATAGATATGCCTAAGAAAAACTCTTAGTTCTGTCGTTTGGCATATTATCACCTTCTTATATTTACCCTAGTATCTTTTAACTCTTGTCTGTCAAAGGTTTCCTATTATTAGAACATCACTGATTGCGTTATTGATGGTATTTTCATCCTCCAGTTATGCTCAAGCTATTGAGTTTAGTAATGGAGGTGAGCAAGTTACTATTACTAATGGACAAATAAAGGGGACTCCAGTTGTCTTAAGTAACCGTATTATCGTTAAAGTGGATAAAAGCCTGAGCAAAAACGATTTAAAAGGTATTGATGCTAAAATAACGAATGTCAGCCAAATTTATCAGGGTAAGGCGTTTGATTTTTATTTAGCAGAAATAACAACTGAACCCTTTTTAGTTGCTGTAATGCAGAAACTATCTAAGCAGGCAGGTGTACAATTAGTTCAGCCAGACATTTTACAGCTTAGAAGTAAAAATAATATCAATACGAACGCCAACAGAAGTGCTAATACGTTACTGAATGAAAACAAACACTCACCTCTGATTTATCCTCCATATATAAAATTTTATGGTATTAAAAAGCGATGGAACAAAACGAAAGGCGCAGGAGTCAATGTTGCTATAATTGATGATGGGTTTGATTTATCACACCCCAAATTTAAAGCGCTCAATGTGGTGTTTTCATATGATGTAAACCAAAAAACGTTATCTTCATTACCTATTTCGCCATTGGATACTCACGGCACCAAAGTGGCTGGAATTATCTTTGCACAGCATGATAACGATCCCGGTAAAGGGGAGGTTAACGGTATTGCGCCTGAGGCAAGCCTTATTGCCATACGCCAACCAGATACTTGGACATCAAACACTTTAGTGAGTTTTCAAGTCGCTAAACTCGAAGGTGCTGATGTAATAAACTGTAGCTGGCACTCTCATTTTTTACTGCAACCTGTTGCTGATGTTATTAATGATTTAAGCTTTCATGGTAGAAATGGTAAAGGTATTGCCGTAGTTATATCTGCAGGAAATGACAATCAACAAATCACTCGATATAGCTCTGAATCGGCAATTTCAAGTGCCATTGTTGTTGGTGCAGTGAATGAGCTAAACCATCAAAAACTCTCCTTTAGTAATTATGGTCAAAGTGTTGATTTAATGATGTACGGGAAATCTGTTAAATCGCTTATTGTTGGTGGTGGTTATGGTCGTTTTGCTGGTACGTCCTTATCTGCTGCTATTGTTTCTGGCATATCCGCATTAATCATCGCTGAAAAACCTGATATTACTTTAAAACAATTGACAGATAAGTTAGCTCAATTACAGCATAGAGGTTTAAATTTTGACAAGTAAACAAGAAAAAATTGATATGGAACACCAGAGTAAAATAAAGAACAAAGAAAAAAATGCAACAGAGCCAGATCTTAAGGACTTGTATGATGAGTTGGATTTTAGCGCAGAGCATTCCGATAACCTTCCTCTAATTCTTAAAAAGTTGAATATTTCGTTGGCCTTTACTTCATATCAGGCCGGTCGCTTAATGCTGGTGCGTAGTGATGGCGAAAATATTGATATCAATTTTAAAAGCTTTCACAGACCCATGGGCTTAACGGTTACAGAAGACTCTTTAACCTTAGGAACCTTTAGTCAAATTATTAAATTTCAACGTGAAGATGGTTTGTTAGAAAAAATAAAACAACCGTTAGAAAAGATTGAAAACGATATCACTGCGCCACGTATTAAAGCTAAAGACGCTGAGAATATAGTGAGTACTGCGGAAGAGGACGTTGAGCAGCAGGCAGTCCCAGAATCAACACAAGAACTTGAAAAAGACGAATTAACGGCAGAAGAAAAATTAAAACGTGAAGAAACACGTAAGCAAATAAAAGCATATCAAGAAAAACAATTCTCGCCGGTCGATGAGCGTGTAGATTCTTGTTTTATCACGCGTTCAGCGCACTACTCTGGCATGATCAATATTCATGATATTGATTGGGGGGATGAAGGTCTATGGGCTGTCAATTCCAGTTTTTCATGCTTATGTACAGTTGAGGCAGACTCTAGTTTTGTTCCTCGTTGGAAGCCACACTTTATTTCAGACTTAGTGCCGGAAGACCGTTGCCATTTAAATGGCATGACTTTAAAAGATGGTAAGCCTGCCTATGTCACTACCTTTTCACAAGAAGACAAAGCAGGCAACTGGCGCAGTAAAAATGGTAAATTTGACGGCACCTTAATGGATGTGGCCAGTAATAAGATTCTTATTGACGGTTTAGCCATGCCCCATTCGCCTCGTTGGCATAACGGGTACGTATATTTTTGTAATTCAGGTCATGGTTTATTATGCCGATATAACCCAGAAACCAAAGTAACCGAAACCATTGCTGAAGTACCTGGTTTTACCCGAGGCATGGACTTTTATGGTTCACTGTTATTTGTCGGTTTATCTAAAATACGTCAAGGAGATGTTACCCGTCCAGCGCCTTTAGGTGAGAAGTACGATGAAACATTTTCGGGTATTTGGGTCTTTAACTTAGATGATATCAATGATAAAGGCTATGTGGCAGAAGTCGCACATATAAGCTTCACCGGTAATGTTGATCAAATATATGATATCGCGATATTACCCAACACCCATTTTCCAGAACTGATAGAGCCGACTCATCCTCGAATGAGAAATCATTTCTGTCACCCTGAACTAGTTCCTCTGAGCTAGGCACCTTTTGATAATATTGAGCTATCAATGAAAGAATTAATTACAAACCGAGAAAACAGCATTATAACAACAATAGTTTTTAGTATTGTTTTGTTATTACTATGCTCTAATTCAGCTATTGCTGAAGAAACTAAAACGAGTGCTAATGCTTCTGATCAGGTGTCAACACAACTTAGTGCTTTGATGACAGAAATAAAAGCACTGCGTAATGAAGTGCAACAGCTGAACCTTAAATTTGACCAAATAACTAAACGTAGGCAGAGGAGAAAAAAAATAGAAGTAACAAAAATTCCGTTTGATGATAAACGGCGTTTAGGTAGTGAACAAGCTACTATCGGCATTGTTGAATTTACTGATTACCAATGTCCCTTTTGTTTACGTTATGCAAAAAATACTTTCCCACAATTAAAAACTGATTTTATTGACAAAGGATTGGTGCAATACCAAGTAAAAGACTTTCCTTTGGTCTTTCACAAAAAAGCCCAACAAGCGGCCGTGGCAGCAAATTGCGCAGGTGAACAGCAAAGCTATTGGCTGATGCACGATGCTATTTTTGCTAGTCGAAATCAGTTCGATCATGCCTTTTACCTAAAAACAGCTGAAGAGTCAGAGCTGAATATGCCCTTATATAAAAGCTGTTTAGCCGATGAAAAACAAATTGTTAAAGTAAAAAAAGATTTCGACTATGGTAAAAAAATTGGAATTAATGGTACGCCAGCATTTTTTGTTGGAAAAGTCAGTGGTAAACAATTGGTTGATATAACCGTGATAAGTGGTGCAGCCAATGTCGAGCGCTTTATTGAAGTTATAAATAGCAAAATGTAGTGCTTGATTAAAGTTAAATATAATTAAAGTTTTTGAGTATAAATTGAGTGATTGTTAAAAAATATAACTCAAATTAGATTGTCTCTAGATAAGTAGTATAGAACCAAGGAAATAGAATGAAAAAAGCCATAGATAAAAACATAAATAAAGGCGAAAACAAAGCCAGTAATCGCTTAAGTCACGCAATTAAAATGGCGGTACCAGCAATAGCCTTAATGGCGCCTATGGCTAATGCCTCGCATCGTAGTCAAAACTTATCTCGTAGTGGCAGTCGCTTCAAGTCTAAAGCGGTAGTTAATGTTACTAATATAGACAACAAAACCAATAATATTATTGAATCTGTTAATGATATAAGTAAGCTGTCAGCGACAAAGGTAAGACAGAAAAGTAATGCTTTTGCCGCATTTTCAAATAGTCAGAATCAAAAAATAAAAATGTCACGAGTAGATATTGATAATAAGGCGCTTAATTTTTTGCAAGAAAATGACTTATTAAGCTCTCGAGGCCAGAAAAAGGTAAAGTTATCGGGAGATACATTAGGGCGAAAATCATTTTCTGCAGCTTTACCGTTTACTCAAGCTGTATTTTTTAAGGCTACCTGTGCGAATCCAACCAAGAGTTCGTTTAGTTACACGGCTAATGTGTCGGCCAGTAATATAAGCTGTTTTATTTGGGGAACGACACCAGGCGGTAACGCAGGGCAAAATTACACCTCTGCGTCAGCACGAACTAAGTGTCAGGCTCTTTATGATATGTGTGTTGGTGCTTCGAACACAGCTCCAACAGTAACGGGTGCTCCTTCTGATATAACAGTCACCGAAGATATTGCTAGTGATGTAGGTTTAGGTTCGTTAACTTTTGCCGATGGTGAAGGTGATAGCTTAACGGTTACTCTGGCTGTTGATAGCGGTACAATAGCTTCTAGTGATGGTGATGGCCTTACCTCTGGAGTGATTATTGGGTCTTCTGGCACTGCTAGCATGACTCTGACGGGAACGGCGGGCAATATCAATACTTATTTAGATACCAGCACTAAAATTGTTTATACCAGTGCCAATAATGATAATGGGAATGATGCAGCTGTTTTAACAATCAGCGCTTTCGATGGCACAGACAATCTTGCCTTTGACCCTACTATTAATCTTGATATTACCGCGGTCAATGATGCGCCAACCAATATTACATTAACTGCCAGCAATATTAACCAGTCCCTAACGGCCTTAGGTGCCGATATTGGTACTTTAAGCGCCACCGATGTTGATGATAGTGCTTTTACCTATACATTGGTTGCTAATGGCACCGCTGCTAATGGTGCTTGTGGCGCGGGTAACGATGCTGATAATGCAAGTTTTCAGGTGAATACTGCCACCTTTGAAACAGCAGGCAGTGTTGCTATTGGAAGTTACAACGTGTGTTTACAGGTTGATGATAGTACGACGACTTTTGAAAAAACTTTTGCCATCACTGTAGTTGATGATATTGCCCCAGTTTTTGAGAATGCCACGCCCAGCCTAAGCGCAGTAGTTACCACTGGAGCCACACTTAACGTTCAGCTTGATGAGATTGGTACCGCTTATTGGGTGGTTGTTGCCAATAGTGCAGGAGCGCCCAGTGTAGCGCAAGTGAAGCTCGGACAGGAAAGTGGCGGTGGAGCGGCAATCGACAGTGGCAATTTTGCCATAGGAACAGCTAGTACGAATGTCACCGATGCGATTAGCGGGCTTACCGACAGTACAAGCTATGATGTTTATGTGGTTGCTCAAGATGATGAAGGTAGCCCGAATGTTCAAGCTGCGGTAACTGGTCCTGTGAATCTTACCACTGCTGTTCAGCCGCCAGAAATCACATCGGCGACTTATGACGCAGCTACCGGAATGTTGATTGTAACCGGGCTCGGTTTTAATGCCGATGCCGGAGACGATGTGATCGTGCCGCTGCTCACTATTATTGGTGCCAGTGGTGAATCCTATGTATTGACCTCGAACAACGTCGAACGTGATAGTTCAACCCAATTTACCATTGATCTTAGCGCCGACAATGGCGGTGTGGACCAAGCTGCGGTCAACGCCATCCTTAACCAAGATGGTGATACCCCTACAGGTGAAGGTATTAATTTCAGCATTGAAGCGGCAGATGATTTTATTGCCGCAGTCACTGCAGGAGATACCTCTGATAGTGTGGGTAATATCATTACCGTAAGCAATGTGGTGGCTCCAGTAATTACGGGAGTGGCTTACAACGCAAGTAGCGGTGTATTAACTATTACAGGTACTAATTTCCCTAGCCTAGGAGGAGCTAATAATGATATCGACATCAATAAATTTACCTTCACGGGTGAGGGCACTACTTATACGCTATTAAACGCCACTGATGAGGAACGTGATTCAAGCACGAGTATTAGCTTTACTTTAGACGCCACTGACAAAGCTGAGGTACAAGAGCTAATCAACAAAAATGGTGCCAGTTCAACCAGCGGTACTGTCTATAACCTTGAGGCCTCAGAAGATTGGGCTAAAGGGGCTGAGGCTACGGTTAATGTGGTTAGCGCGACCAATGCCATCACGGTAAGTAGCGTTCCTGGGCCATCGATTTCGGCCGTTACCTACGATAGCAGCAGTAATACCTTAGTTGTTACTGGACAGAACATGTTGAAGAAATCGGGCGGCACTAACGATATTGATATATCCACGTTGACCCTCACAGGTGAAGGGGGCGTATTATATACTCTGTCGAGCAGTACAGATGTAGAACTTAGCAGTAGCACTAGTTTTAGCCTCACGCTGAGCGGTGCTGATATAGCTGGTGTTGAAAATCTATTACATATTAATGGCTCTATTTCAGATAGCGGTCATACTTACAACCTTGCAGTAGCAGAGGACTGGAATATAGGTGCTGATGCTGCCGTTAATATTGCCGACGGTGCTACAAACATTACGGTTAGTGGTTACCCAGTGCCAAGTATTAGCTCAGCAACCTATAATGCTTCTGACGGCACGCTGGTGGTAACGGGTGCTAATTTAGAAGCAAAAATAGGTGGTGCTAATGATATTGATGTATCAACTTTGACATTTACCGGAGAAGGAGGCGCTTTTTACAAATTAACCTCTACTACTGATGTGGAGAGCACAGCTACTGAATTTACGGTTATTCTAGCGGGAGCGGATAAAATTGCTGTTGATAACCTTCTGAATAAAAATGGTACCTTACCGGTTAGTGGTGCTCCCTATAATTTAGCCGCAGACGATGACTTTAATGCCAACGTTTTACAAGGTGATACCAGTGATACTGCTGCGACTATTACGGTTAGCTCTGTGGCACCAATTGTTACCGTACCAGCGAGTAGTATTAGTGTTAATGCTGCAACGCAAACGATAAGCGGTACCTTTGCGACAGATGGCACTACTATTAGCTTATTCACAGATACTGGTAATGATGGCATACCAGACGGTGGCGCTTTAGCTACTGATGATGTGGCCGGCGGTACGTGGTCTATAACGGCAACGTTAACAGCAGATACTGTGTTTGATTATTTAATTGTTGCAGACCAAGGTGGTGGCAATGAATCACTTTATATAGATGTACCAACGGTTGAAGAAGATTCTACTGTACCAGTTGGTTATAGTGTTTCGATTGATAGCGCAATTGGCGCGGGTAATGCCAATGCACTTTCCTTTACTTTTTCTGGTGCAGAAGTAGGAACCACTTACGACTATACCATCTCTACTGATGGTGGAT
>Ga0105359_10002896_pt1 | contig 14198 bp, 14 predicted proteins | sample GOMGulsemesocosm_6_FD_83659 | JGI IMG/M metagenome (GOLD analysis project Ga0105359, IMG submission 83659) | Methane-oxidizing microbial communities from mesocosms in the Gulf of Mexico - GOM8C Gulf of Mexico | ecosystem: Environmental > Aquatic > Marine > Cold seeps | place: Gulf of Mexico... | reverse complement strand
GCCCATGTCTTTCATTAAGATATCAGAACCGTTAGTTGGCTCATCTACTAAGCCTTCTCGGGCTAATAAGATTTTTATCGCTTGATATTCTTCGATAGGAACAGAAATAATATTATTTTCTTGATGATAATCAACTTCATTTGCATCAAGCATGTCCATGGTTTTTATCAATTGTTCTGTCGGTAATTTACTTAATACCCGATACTCTGGCTGGTTAGCCCACATAATAACAAATACGGCAATAGCCAAACATATCGCCAACGCCATAATTAAGGTTAATTGACGTAATACATCAGCGTTACCTAGCGCCGCCGCAAAACCGGATTTCTGCTCACCAGAAGCACTACCACTGTCCGCTGCTTCTAAGTCAGTACCGTCTGCTAACGCTAACCCTGTTGATTCTGTCGTATCTGCCACTGAACTTCTCCGAATGCTCTTTATATTATGCTTTGCTTATTTATTGACTGACTTTTGCCAAACATTTTACTAACAGCTAAATTTATTAATGTATGGCCGATATTTAAACAGGCATACTCATTATTTCTTTGTAGGCTTCGACAAATTTGTTTCTAACTTGCACTGTTGCATCAAAAGCGATGCCAGCCTTAGCAGTAGTGATCATAGTTTCTGCTAATGTTACACTGCGATCACCCAATTCGAAGGCTTTCTTTTTAGCACCGGCATCAAGTTGAATGTCATTTACTGTATTGACAGCGTCTTTAAGCAAACTGCCAAAGTCACTGCTTGAGGTATTGATAGATTGAGGTGTTATTTGCTTTGCATTAGTCGCTTCTAACGACATACTTTGCATTTGTGCAAATAAAGAATTAGCTTTAATTTCCATGGCTTACTCACTTGTGTCAATTTATTGCTATTGAACGTTATAACAGGAATAAAGCAAGCATGGTGCCAAGTAGTATAAGGATATTATTGTATTAATTTGAGCTATCGAGTGCGACTAACTAAAGCAATTAGCTCTTGATGATTAATTACTCTCTTTTTGAATATCATATTTTCGCATCTTTTCGACAAGTGTTGTTCGTCTCATGCCTAAAGTTTCAGCAGCCCGCGCCACAACCCAATCATGTTTGCCTAATGATTGATTAATCATAGATACTTCAAGTTCAGCGATATATTCTTTTAAATTTAGCCCTTCATCCGGGAGTTTGCCTATATTATTATCCGTTTCAGCAAAAATTACTTCATCCTGACCTAAGGTTTCATCGTCTTCGTCATAGTCAAAGCCTGCAAACAATTCGTTAATAGCATCCCTTTCCATTAGTTCTTCTGGATATTCTGGTTGGTAATTTTCGACATCAATGTGCTGATATTTTGCTGGTAGTTCTGCAACATCAACCACTTGCTCAGCATACATAATAATCATACGTTCGATAAGATTAGAAAGTTCTCTGACATTTCCTGACCAAGGGTGCTCCATTAAGGACTCTAGTGCTCTTTCTGTAAAGCGGACAGTTTGGCCTTGAACATCTTCAAATCTAGAGATCAATTCTTTTAATAATAAAGGAATATCATCTTTACGCTCCCTTAAGGCGGGAGTTTCTATTGGGAAGACATTGAGGCGGTAATAAAGATCTTCTCTGAATTCATTGGTTTTAATCATTTCTTCTAAGTTCTGATGCGTTGCTGCAATAATCCGAACATTCGCTTTAATACTTTTTACGCCACCAATACGTTCAAAAGTGCGTTCCTGTAAAACCCGTAGCAGTTTTACTTGCATTGGCTGTGGCATGTCACCAATTTCATCTAAAAATAAAGTACCACCCTCTGCCAATTCAAAGCGTCCCTTACGCATAGAAATGGCACCAGTAAATGCACCTTTCTCATGACCAAACAATTCACTTTCAAGCAATTCCGCAGGTATGGCTCCACAATTTAACGGTACAAAAGGCCCTGATGCACGGTCCGATAAATCGTGAATATTGCGAGCAACCACTTCTTTACCTGTTCCAGACTCACCTAAGACTAAAACACTAGCTTGTGTACTTGCTACCTGTTCTATTAAAAAACGTACTTGATTCATTTTTTCACTAACCCCGACTAAGGAGCGAAATAATGGATTTTTACCGATGTTTTTTCTTTGTTGTGGTAAATTATTATGGTACTGATGACAGTGATGAACGAGTTCGGTTAATTGTGCATAATTTAATGGTACTGAAAGTTCTCCAACAATATTGGTATAATCAGAGACTGTTTGTAAATCGACAATATCATGAACAATAAAAGGACATGCTGGATGCCCTTTTATTAACTGCAATAGCTTCGAAGATAATCGGCCACATAAAATTACAGTTAAAATATCTTTATGCTGATTAATATAATCTAGAACATTTTCTTCTCTACAAGTTTGAAAGTTTTCACCGACAAATGCCAACACCGTTTCAATTTGGTGACAACGATTTTGGTCGTTATCAACGACAAGAATATGTTTTTGACTATGCATATAATTTAGACTTCTTCAGGTAACTTTAAATTCCTATAAATGACTGTGATAAACCATTCATTTATATAGCGTAAATTTCAATTTTAGCGATTATAATATTTTTAGCAACAATATTTTGACACCAAGCTGTCATTAATTTGACTCAAAAGCCATTTTGAGGTCAATACAAATACCTAGTACATTCGATATTTTCTACGCTGTAGACTATAATTATCCTACGTATTGTTGTTAGGTACACTTCTGTTGGAGGGCATATGTCAATTGAAAATCCATTGACCACAAGTAATGCCATTGCGCGTGTCACCCCTCCTACGCTTTCACCACCAATAAAACTTAATCCACCTAAACCTGATTTAGGTATATTTGCTGATGATATCCTTGATATTTCACAACAAGGATTGAATAAACAGCAAAGTGAAAGTCATATTCAAGCATCTAAAGATATAGAACAACTTGCTAGCGAAGTAGTAAGAGTAAGTTCGACAATAGGAAGAGCTCGTTCATTAGGAAACTTAAGCACAAAGCAAGCATTAGCGCTATATAACCAAATCGCAAGTTTACTTTAAATTTATTACGGTCAGCGATGAAAATTCTTCTGTATTATCTTCAATACCTCTTATTCAGACTAAAAAACCAATATTTTTTCGATTTTTTACTACAAAGTGAAATATAATATTGCACTGTTAAAAAGATTAATAGATAGTATTAGTTAGTAACGATTTGTTATCGAAGTGAAATTAAGCTCAAAGCTCACCATGTTATTTTGGCTTATTAATTGCTTCACTTAATATATAAACACTTAAAATAATTGAGTAGTAAGTTATGAGAGCATCAATAAAGAAATATAAAAACGCCAATGCTGATAATGTGGTTGATGCCGATCCCCATCAACTTATTAGTATTATTTTAAAACACATTTTGTCTAATATTGCCATTGCTAAAGGGGCAATATCTCGAAACGAAACTGAAAACAAGGGTAACTGTTTAACTAAAGCTATCGCTTTGGTTGGCGAATTACAAGACAGCCTTGATATGGAGAAAGGCGGAGATATCTCTACTAATTTATTTGATTTATATGATTATATTGTACGTTGCTTGATACAGGCAAATCTTGAAAATGATATTGAAAAATTAGATGAAGTACGAGACCTGATTACTGAAGTTAAAGCAGGTTGGGATGCAATTCCAGTTGAAAACAGAGTAAAACCAACTCAGTAGTCGCAGGATGAACTGTTATAAGTCATAAACCAGCAAAACTTCAGGAAGAAAAATGACGGCAATAGAACGCGACATTGACTTTATTATAGAGAAAACCCAACAACTTTTTAAAGTTATTGAGCAAGAGAAGTACCAATTATTGGAAAGTAAGGAATTAGTTAGACAACAACTTATTAGCCAATTTTTTATAAATTACTCATCAGAACAATTGCTTGAAGTATCAAATAAACTGCAAGATTTGGTCGATTTATCGACTCAAGTGACTCAACAAGCAGAACAATTATTTGAACGGACCAAGCAAGATATTTTGAAAATAAAAAAATCAGATAAAGTTAAAAAAGCCTATAAATAAGAAATTCACCTAAATCTATCCTTTAAACAACTGACATATAAACACCTCTATTTCATTTGATTAAAATTTCAACAATAAATTAAAGTTGTCAGTATACTTGTCGATACAGAGCTAACGATTGAAACTTAGCTAACTCTATATGTCACTATCTGTTAATACCAACATTTCTGGATTATTTGCGCAACGTATGTTGAACAGGTCTATTAATGGACAAGGTCAGGCGATGGAGCGCTTAAGTTCTGGCCTTAGGATAAATAGCGCTAAAGATGATGCTGCAGGCCTATCAATCTCTAATGGATTCACCTCTCAAATAAGAGGAACGACGCAGGCAATTCGTAACGTGAACGACGCGATATCAGCTTTGCAAACAAGTGATAGTGCTTTGGGATCAATCGTAAGTAATTTACAGCGCATTAGAGAACTCTCAGTTCAAGCAGTGAATGGCACTAATTCAGCATCGGATAGAAGTTCAATTGCCATTGAAGCAAAAATACTTGTAAACGAGGTTGATAGAATTTCTTCAACTACCGTTTTTAATGGTCGAAACCTATTTGAGCGAGGTGATCTTCCTGATTGGGTTGATGCAGATCGTCAATACAATGTTGACCAGTTATACGGCAATTGGTTAGCTGAATCAGAAAGAATGATAGCGAGCGCGTATGGTTTAAAAGCTGATGGTAAAGAATCACTTTCCATAGTATTTGACGATGACCCAAATACTAAATTTGCAGCTACAGTGAGCTATAATGCAGCTGACGATGACAATTTAAGCCGAGCAACCAACCAAACTTTAACCATATTTACTAAAGCATTTCCGTCAGGACAAGCGCCACATGGAGGAGGAGCTCCTAATTATAGCGATAGAACAATAGCTCATGAAATGGTACATGCGGTTATGGGGCGTACTATGGATATGGACTCTCTAGATACCTGGTTTAAAGAAGGTGCAGCTGAGCTAATCCAAGGAGCAGACGAAAATGTCTTAACTCAACTTATCGCAGAAGATGGAGATTCAACTAATCACTTCACTTCAGCCGATAGAGCTGCATATGCTGCGGACAACACGTTTTTTGGGGCTTGGGACAGTACCGGAAAACATTATTCTCAAGGTTATCTTGCTGTACGTTTTTTACACGAAGATATAGTAGCTAATGGTGGTGAGGGCATCAAAGATGTAATGAGTTTTCTCAGCGATGAAGATAATTTGGCTGCAAACCTTAGAACTTTAAATCATGCGATAACTCAACTTAATGCTGATGGCTTAACAAGTTTTACCAGTGATGCTAACTTTCAAACACTTTTTACTGCAGGCGCTGATGCATTTATTCAGACATTGAATTTTTCCAATTTAGATACTGGTGCCATCGGAGGCTTAGATGTAGATGGTGGTGTAGTTAAAACAGCGGAGTCGGTTGTTGACAATAGCAATACTTTTTTATCTCTAACCCCCTTAGAAGGGTACCGTAATGTTGAAGTTAAAAGTTCGGGAGTGGTAAACCCTTTATTAGCAAATAATTACAACTTAAAAGTGGGAGCTAAAAGTACTGACGATTTAGAAGTCGCATTTTTTAAAGTTGATTCTGATGTATTAGGTCTAAATCAAATTGACATAGAAAGTGACCCATCGGCAGCCATAACTATTGTTGATAGGGCATTGAGTTACATTTCAGATCAGAGAGCGGACATTGGTGCAAAATCTAACCGATTGGCAAGCACTGTTGCGGTAAATATAACAAACAGTCTATTAGCAAATAACAGCCGTTCAAGAATAACCGATGCTGACTTCGCAGCAGAAACATCACAATTGAGTAAACAACAAATACTGCAACAAACTTCATCTGCAATGCTTGCTCAGGCGAATGCTAGCGTAAACAACATACTGTCACTATTAAGTTAGCATGACATTTTAAAGATGACATAGTGATAAATCATTGACAATTCTAACATAGTATTTTTATTGTATTTCTCTAAGAATAGACATAAAACTGTTACACAACAGGCATATTTATTGCTTTAATATATAAAGTATTTAAAAATATAAATTAAATTTATTATTTTGCCGAAGTTCCTATTATTATATGGTAGGAATAAGTAACTCTTTTGATGTATGGAGAAAATTATGTTTAGCAATAAAACCGTTTTAATCACTGGAGGTACAGGCTCCTTTGGTAAAAAATATGTCAAAACGCTACTAGAAAGGTATTCTCCTAAAAAAATTATCATATATTCTCGCGATGAACTTAAACAATTTGAAATGCAACAAAGTTATGACCAAGAGTGTATGAGGTACTTTATTGGCGATGTTAGAGACAAAGAACGTTTAACTCAGGCAATGAATGGTGTTGATTTTGTAATACATGCAGCCGCTTTAAAGCAAGTCCCTGCAGCGGAATATAATCCCATGGAATGCATTAAGACCAATATTAATGGAGCTGAAAATGTTATTTCCGCAGCGTTAGCCAACAATGTTGAAAAAGTCATTGCTCTTTCTACTGACAAAGCTGCAAACCCAATAAACCTATATGGTGCGACCAAACTGGTTTCTGATAAACTATTTGTAGCCGCTAATAACATTTCTGGTGGACATAAAACAACTTTTTCGGTCGTACGTTACGGCAATGTTGTCGGTTCGCGCGGTTCTGTCGTGCCCTTTTTCGAAAAGCTTATAAAAGACGGCGCGATGGCACTACCTGTTACCCATGAGGAAATGACCCGATTTTGGATCACTTTGCAAGATGGAGTCGATTTTGTACTGAAAGATTTTCAACGCATGTTAGGAGGTGAAATATTCATCCCTAAAATTCCTTCAATGCGTATTCTTGACTTGGCAAAAGCCATGGCTCCAGAACTTGAAATTAATATTGTCGGTATCAGACCTGGTGAAAAATTACATGAAATAATGTGTCCCGCAGATGATTCGTTTCATACTTATGAATATGAAGATCATTTTGTAATAGCCCCTAGTATAAAATTCTCTAGTCGAAGTAATGATTTTACTATCAATGCCTTGGATGAACGAGGACATCAAGTTGAACATGGTTATGAATATAACTCCAAAAATAACCCCATATTTTTATCACAAGAGGAATTATTAACTTTCAATACGATGGCAGAGTTATGATCCCCTATGGTAAACAAGATATCAATCAAGACGATATCGATGCTGTAATTGCGGTATTAAAATCGGATTTTTTAACGCAAGGACCTCAAGTTCCTGTATTTGAAAGCGAACTAGCCTCTATTTGCAAAGTCCAATATGCTGTAGCGACAAACAGTGCCACTTCAGCATTACATATTGCTAATCTCGCTTTAGGTGTGGGTAACGGCGATATTGTTTGGACTAGCCCTATCACTTTTGTTGCCACAGCGAATAGTGCCATTTATTGTGGTGCCACTATAGATTTTGTCGATATAGACGTAAATACTGGCAATATGTGTATCAATAAGTTGAGGGACAAACTACTAAAGGCACAAAGAAATAATCAATTACCCAAGGTTGTTATTCCTGTGCATATTGCGGGTCAATCCTGTCCTATGGCAGAGATTTCTGAGCTAGCAAAAGAGTTTAAATTTACTATTATTGAAGACGCTTCCCATGCTGTTGGAGGGTATTATAACGATCAACCGGTGGGCAATTGTAAGTATTCTGACATTACTATTTTTAGCTTCCATCCGGTTAAAATTATCACTTCGGCCGAAGGGGGTATGGCACTAACGAATAACGTTAAATATAGTGAGACCATGAAACAGCTACGCAGCCATGGTATCGTTTCGGAACAAAGTTTGATGACAGAGCAAAGTCATGGACCATGGTATTATCAACAAATTTCGCTAGGCTTTAACTATAGGATGACAGACCTTCAAGCGGCACTTGGCTTAAGTCAGTTGACAAGAATAGAGACCTTTATACAGCAAAGGAATCATCTAGCTAGTAAGTATGATAATGCATTTAGCAATGACGACATTACATTGTTAAAACCAACCCAAGGGGTTTTGTCTGCCTACCATCTCTATTTGATACTGTTAAATGATGATGATGAAAAAAGACATCAAGCGGCAATAATCAAATTAAGGGATAACAACATTTGTGCTCATGTACATTATATTCCTGTTCATTTGCAGCCTTATTATGCCAATTTGGGTTTTAAACAAGGAGACTTTCCTTGTGCAGAAGAATATTATCGCAGAGTAATTTCTTTACCTTTATATCCTGGCTTATCTAATGAAGCACAAGAAACGATAATTAGTCAGGTTAAAGCATTATTATGAAACTCGCATTAGGCACCGCACAATTTGGTTTAAACTATGGGATCAGTAACTCACTAGGCCAAGTTGCTTTATGTGAAGTTGAAAAAATATTGAAGTATGCAAAAAGCATTGGTATTCGAACATTGGATACTGCTAATGCTTATGGAGAAAGTGAACTCACACTAGGTAAAATATCAATTAGTCAAGACTTCGACATTATTAGTAAGATTCCCGCTTTAAAGTCAAACGATATAGATATAGCGCCTTATTTTTCGTGCTCATTAAACCGCTTAAACTCAAAAAATATTGATGCATTGATGTTTCACGACGCAGATGATTTACTTAAATCATCAAAAGGACAGCTGCGCTTTAGAAGTCTATTGCAGCAAAAAGAACTTGAGAAAGTTAACAAGATTGGTTTATCGGTTTATAACCCCGAGCAAGTCGAAAGGGTAATTACACGCTATCCTATTGATATTATTCAACTGCCATTGAACTGTTTGGACCAACGCTTTATCAATTCAGGTGTTTTGAAAACAACAGTAGAAAATAAAATTGAAGTACATTGTCGTTCAATTTTTCTACAAGGGTTACTATTGATGGAAGATCAAAAAGTAGATGATTACTTCACACCGTATTTATCCTTTTTAGAACAATTTTGGCGAGCTGCGAAAGAAGCAAACTTATCCCCCCTTGCATTTGCACTTTCTATCGCAGTGCAAAGAACTGAAATCAATAAAATAATCGTCGGTTGTTGTTCGGTTAAACAACTAGAACAAATTGTTAAAGCTTACGAAAGTGCTCAAAATTTCGCAGGTAGGCACTTATCCTTGGCTTGCAATGATGAAAACTTTATTATCCCTAGTAATTGGCAAACAGGAAATTAACTATGGCTAAAAACATAAAGTTAAAAGAAAAAGATACTTGTTACCTTTTAGAGAACGAGACTATTTACCTACGCAATGTAAAAGTCAGTGATGTCAATGACAGATATTATCAATGGATGAACGATTGTAATGTAAATCAATATTTGGAAACACGTTTTGTTGTTCAATCGAAGGAAAAAATTACTGAGTTTGTTAAGAGTAAAGATGGTGATACTAATGAAATTTTTCTGGCCATTTGTGATAAAGAGCATCAGTTACATATCGGAAATATTAAACTTGGTCCGATCAATTGGTATCATCGCAGAGCAGAAATAAGCCTCTTAATAGGGGATAAAGATTATTGGGGTAAAGGTATCGCAACTCAGGCAATTCAATTAATCAGCGACTTTGCCATAAGACAGCTAAATTTAAATAAACTTACTGCTGGAGCTTATAAACCTAACAAAGCGAGCATAAAGGCTTTTGAGCGTTGTGGATTTAAAATTGAAGGAGAAGTAGAGGACTACGTTTTAATCAACAATGCTGGCATCGCATTAATTAAAGTTGGTATTACTGCCAAACAATTTAATTTAAAAAACTGTACTGAGAGCAAGTTTTGACATCCGTAGCCATCATACAAGCAAGGTGCTCATCTTCAAGATTACCAGGTAAAGTACTTAAACCTATTTTAGGTTTACCTATGTTACAGCACCAAATTATGCGCACCCAACGTGCGCTATTATTAGATAAAATTATCGTAGCAACTAGTGATACCCCTGAAGACAATGAAATAGAGTTATTATGTAATGCAATAGGCATTGATTGCTATCGAGGAAGTTTACTAGATGTTTTGGATAGGTTTTATCAAGGTGCTAAACGTTATAAAGCAACAACGATAGTAAGATTAACGGGAGATTGTCCATTAATCGATCCACAAATAATTGATAACGTGATCCAGTTGCATTTTTCGAAAAATACCGACTACACCAGCAATTGCAACAAAATAACATTACCTGACGGGCTAGACGTCGAAGTATTTACGTTTGAGGCACTAAAAAAGAGTTGGCAAAATGCTGTAAAACCCTCAGAAAGGGAGCATGTGACTCAATATATACGCAATCACACTGAAATTTTCTCTTCTTCAGACTATCTCTATCCACATGATATTTCCGATTACCGATGGACAGTTGATGAAGTTGAAGACTTCGAATTTGTCTCTAAAATTTATCACGCTTTATATTCAAGTAATGCCTTCTTCAATACCCAAGATATATTGTCATTACTTGAAAAGCAGCCGCAATTACTGCAAATAAACTCAAAGATAAACCGTAATGAGGGATTAGTAAAATCGATAAGCAGAGAAAAGGAGTTAGGCTATGAGTAGAAATTTTACCGTTTCAGAAAATATGTTAGCCCGCGCAGAACAAAGTATTCCTTTAGGCTCTCAAACATTTAGTAAATCAAAAACAGCATACCCTTATGGGGTTTCTCCATTTTTTATTGAACGAGGCTTAGGTTGTAAAGTTTGGGATGTGGATGATAATAAATTCACCGATTTTGTTAGCGGTCTGTTATCTGTTTCATTAGGTTATTGTGATCAAGATGTTGACCGTTCGGTAATTGAACAACTAAAGTCAGGTGTGACCTTTTCGTTGCCCCACCGATTAGAAATGGAAGTTGCCGAAATGATTATCGATTTAGTCCCTTGTGCTGAAATGGTACGTTTTGGTAAGAATGGTAGTGATGCAACATCAGCAGCTGTCCGACTAGCTAGGGCGTTTACTGGAAACGATCATATTGCTGTGTGCGGATATCATGGCTGGCAAGACTGGTATATTGGTACGACGTCTCGAGATTTAGGAGTACCTCAAGCGACAAAAAGCTTAACTCATAACTTTATTTATAATGAAATAGATTCATTAAAAGCACTCTTCGAGCAAAAACAATACAAGTTTGCAGCTGTGATCATGGAACCGATGAACCTTCACTACCCAGAAGAAGGATTCTTATCAGCAGTAAAGGAATTATGTCACCAGCACGGAGCTTTATTAGTTTTTGATGAAATGATCACTGGCTTTCGTTTCTCTAAAGGTGGCGCACAAGAGCTATTTTCAGTAATACCTGATCTAGCAACTTTTGGTAAAGGCATGGCTAATGGTTACCCAATATCGGCAGTAGTTGGTAGAAAAGATGTGATGATGTTAATGGAGGATATCTTCTTTTCTGGCACATTTGCAGGGGAAACTTTATCACTTGCTGCGACAAAGGCTACTTTATCGAAAATAATAAACCAGCCAGTATTGCAACATATAAATGCTATTGGGGAAAACTTAAAAACTGGCTTAAGAGAGCTCTTAATAGAAATGGACAATCCTGCTTGGTTAAAATTATCAGGTCATCCTACATGGTCATTTTTACAATTACTCGATAGTAAGCCCTACACAAGTTGGCAGCTAAAATCACTATTTCTACAAGAAATGACTCAACGAGGTATATTACTTGGAGGAGGTCATAACTTAAATTATTCACATCAACAAAAAGATATAACTGAGTTATTATCTGCCTATCGAGACGTATTGACAATTTTGGCCAAGACCATAAAAGATCAAAATTTTGATGATATTTTTCATGGTGAAGTTTTACAACCGTTGTTCAAAGTAAGATAGGCAAGATATGGGGACAATAGCGATTAGAGTTGATGCCTCAACACGCATAGGATCTGGCCATGTTATGCGCTGTTTAACTTTGGCTAATCATCTCGTTAAAAGATCTCCAGACAGTAAAATTGTCTTTCTTTGTAAAAAACATAGTGGTCATTTAAATAACATCATTATGCAACACGGTTTCAAGCTCATTGAGCTATCTGAACCTTTGATAAATATCGATAAAAAAAGCAATGCTAAAATGTGGTTGGGATGTGACTATCAAACAGATGCAGAAGAGTGTTTACAGTCTTTTTTACGCAATACCCCAATAGATTTGTTAATAATAGACCACTATAGTCTAGATTATTGTTGGCAAGACCTAATAATACAAAATATTGCCAACCTTCATCAGTCTAAGAATTATAAACCTAAACTAATGGTAATTGATGATTTAGCCAATAGAAAGCACAACTGCGACTTCTTGCTTGATCAAACTCTGGGACGTAACAAACAAGACTACCTAGGTTTAGTCCCTAAGGCTTGCCAATTATTTCTCGGTAAAGAATATATGCTGCTACGAGATGAATTTACGCAAACGCGTCTTATGGCAAAAGTAAAACGAGCTGAAACCCACCAAATAAAAAACATGCTAGTGTCATTGGGGGGAACGGATCCTGATAATATTACCGACACTATTATTTCTTGGTTAATCAAGCTTAAACAGCAGCATTGTCAAATAACTGCAATCATAATAGTAAATGAGCAATCTCCTTTTCTAAGTTCATTACAAAAATTAGCCAAGGGAAATAGCTGGCTCAAAATTACTTGTGCTCCGAAATCAATGGCAGATCTGATATTAAATGCCGATATCGCGATAGGTACTGCTGGTGGGAGTGCATGGGAACGTTGTTGTCTAGGTTTACCAACATTAACTATAACCAGTGCAGCAAACCAAAAATTAGTTAACAGTAAATTAACCGAAGCTAGAGCAATTATTGACCTAGGCGAATATAAGCGCTTGTCATTTGTTAAATTAAAACAAGCTTTTGAATCATTATCCAATGACAATGAAGCATATCAAGCTATGGTAATAAATAGTCTAGCTTGTTGTGATGGTTTAGGTGCACAAAACCTCGCTCTAGCTCTCAGTAATAGCTTAGACTTAAACGGATCTCTTAATAATTCAGTTACTTTAGTTCTTGCAACGCACGCAGACTGCAATGTAATCTTTAAATGGCAATCTACACCAAAAATCCGAAGATACCTTAGAAATCCGGAACCAGTAACCTGGCAAGAGCACTGCAACTGGTTAAAGAAAACATTAAATAATGCAAAAATATTTTTGTTTATTGTTCGATTTAAGAACAAAAGCGTAGGGGTACTAAGATTGGATGAAATAAATAGTTTACATCATGATAATAAACAATGGGAAATCTCCATCATAATTTCACCTAATAGCCAAGGTAGGAATTTAGCATTAAATGCAATAGCAAATATTCCCAGTTCATTTAAAACCCATGACATTATTGCAGAAGTCCATAAGGAGAATACCGCTTCTCACAGGCTATTTAACAAAGCAGGCTTTACTCAATTATCACCAACATTTTATCGTTTGACCGCAACATCGAAATTAGGAGCTGTTGACAACAATGGATAATTATATAGTTGCTACCATCCATGAGTGGAATATTATTGAATTTGAGCAGTACTCAAAACAGTTACCTGGAAATTGGTATTTGATTAAACATAAAGATGAACTGACTTCTGAATTGATAAATAACCTTAAACCATCGTATATTTTTTTCCCTCATTGGAGTTGGTTAGTCCCCAAAACGATATTTGAAAACTTTCCTTGTGTATGTTTTCATATGACAGATTTACCTTTTGGAAGAGGTGGTAGTCCATTGCAAAACCTAATATCTAGAAAGGTTAAGACAACTAAAGTATCGGCTTTGCAAATGACAGATACACTTGATGCTGGGCCTATTTATTTGAAGCACCCTTTGGCGCTCGATGGTTCTGCCGAACAAATTTTTAAACGTGTCGCAAAAGTTGTAACTCTTATGATCGCAAAAATTGTAGAAACTAAGCCTAAACCTGTAAAACAAACAGGAGAGGTATTCACTTTTACTAGACGAACACCTGAACAAAGCGAGATTCCCAAAGAGTTATCATCTGAGGAATTGTATGACTTTATACGCATGTTAGACGCGCCAAATTATCCTAAAGCTTATATTCAATATGGAGAACAGCAGATTGAATTTATTAATGCTCAATTAATAAATCAACAAGTAACAGCTAACGTTTCCTTCAAGTCTCCGACTAATAAGAATAAGACTACTTAAAGAGCCCTGTGTTATGACAAATGAATTTTCATCAGAAATTATAATAGATGGTAAAAAAATAGG
>Ga0105359_10002895_pt1 | contig 14201 bp, 14 predicted proteins | sample GOMGulsemesocosm_6_FD_83659 | JGI IMG/M metagenome (GOLD analysis project Ga0105359, IMG submission 83659) | Methane-oxidizing microbial communities from mesocosms in the Gulf of Mexico - GOM8C Gulf of Mexico | ecosystem: Environmental > Aquatic > Marine > Cold seeps | place: Gulf of Mexico... | reverse complement strand
AGATATTTAAAAACAATACTTTGTGCATCACTTACAGTGCTCATATTTGATAACAAATACTTACGTTCTTTAGTGGCCCATTCATTTACTTTGGGTGCAATTTTTATTGTTTCAGTTTTGGACTTATTGCCTTCTAAATGACTTTTAAATGAACTTCTCCTAGATTGAAAGTCAGGATCTTCTTCATTGTCTATATTTTCGTTAGCAGCTATTCGTTTTAGAACGTCTGTTTGCGGAATACCATCTAATACAGCAATTGTGTGTATACCATCGTAATAGTGTTTATTACACGTGGCCGCGCAACAATGTGTAGCTAATGTTTGTGGATCTGCAAGAAATAATTTCTCACTTCTACCACATTCAGGACAAGTAATATTCTTGTCACCTAAAAGTGTTTGGATTGCGTCATTATTACAATTGTTAATTGCAATACGTTCCCAATTCCCAACACAGTGAGAAGCTACTCTATCGCGCCAACGATTCCAAATTTCTAACTTGTCGGACATAAGACCTCCTTACTATTGCTAGCCATCAATGCGTTCATTGTTGACTTGCTAACTTGAATACCTTTGGGTGTTGAAGATGGTTTAACATCTCTTTCAACCTTCAGTGTGTTAACTTTTATTGCAGTTTTAGGGGGCGTCGATATATTTGCTAATGAATTTATTTGTTCATTCACAGCATTATTAACGCGAGTCTTAACCTGCTCTCTTTCAAGTGCAGATATGGCACTACGATATTTCGTTTCGCTTTCGCGCAAGTCCTTTATCGCTTTGTCATTGTCAATCTCTAACTTCTGAAATTTACTTTTCCAAATATCAGCTTCCTCTTGACGAAGTTGCCACATTTTATAAAAGAAACTCATAAGTAGAAATAATGCTAAGGCTAAAGTAACTAAGAAATTAATTAACATGCGATAGCCACCCCGTTTTCAAGTAGGAATGAAGTTACTCCATTAGAGTAAATCGTCATAACACAACGTTCACCAGGGTTAAGTTTTTCTAGGTATTCTTTATCAGCCCCTACAGGAAGGACATTAGGAATACCTTTTTGAAGTTGAGATTCATCTAAGACACAAACAAATACCTCTTCTTTATCAAAATCAACAGAAACTATTCTTACGTCTAGTGTTGCAATGATTTCATTTTCATCTTCAGAATTAACATGTGTTTCCTCATTTAATTCATCAGATATCTTAGAGCTTGGTTGTATTTCTACGACTTTAGCTGCATTCGTTTTATTTACTACCTTAACCACATTAGAATCAGGTTGAATTACTTCAACTTTTTTGCTTTCAACTATTATATTTTCCTGAAGTAACTCAGGCAAATTATCAGTTTCAAGGTCTTCTAAGGTTTCAATAACACAAGCATGTTTACTTGGTGTATAAGTGGATTTTGATGAGACTTTTGTTTGAATCGCTTCAAATTTAGTTTCTTCAATAGCAACAACAACATCATCACTTTGACCATAAGAATGGTCATATGAAAATGTAGCTGAAAGTTCAACATTTACGTAATTGTCTTTATAAATTGCAGGAAGCATATTGCTCCACTCTAATTTAGAAATTAATTGACGTTTTTTTGTTGCAAGGTTTTGTATTTTATTTTCAACTTTTCGTAAACGGTAAAGTCTAATAATATCAATTATTAACATAGTCTCCTCCAAAAGAACTATGGTGAGGCGAAATAATCTACATATCCTAAAAGAGGATGTAGTTATTATGACTCAGTTGGTTAAACCCCAAAAAAAGGGATAGTTAAAATGGCTTAAAAGCGCCAGTATTTGATCAAAGATCAAAACTTTGGGTTAAGTGATTTGGAGGAATCACGTACATGTTAGTAATTTAAACACAATAATTAAGTTTCAGTGCAACCGATTGATAGTTTTTAGTGCAGCTGACTTTTTGCTAATAATTTCTTTAAATATTCTCGGTTCAAAATCGGAATACTTTATGTCATCTTTATATGCTAAACGCCCTTTTACTGATGAAAAGAAATGTTTCTTTTTTAATATTCCAATGTATAGCATTAACTGACCATATTCATAACGTCGCACATGCCCGTTTAGCTTTCTTCCTTTTAGTTCGCCAACGATATACCTTGGTAATAATATATGCTTAAAGACGGCATCAGGAACTCCTATAATACCTTTGTATCTATAGTAACGCCCTTTCGAACCGCCAATATCTAAACTCAATGTAATGTAATACCAAGGAACATCAAACAACTTCTTGGCCCCGGCATTACGCAAAATCACAAAACTAAAAAATAGAATGGTTACTGTACAAAGTAAGATAAGCATACCCACAAGCTCCTACAATTAAGATGATTAATATTTTTGGTATCTTCCAAAATAGACCAACATCATGAAACCTCTGCCCATTTTTAAGTGCAATTTGGTTAGGTTTATCCCTTTTGAATTTTTCAAATCCTTGTTCATCACCCCAATAGCGAGAGAGATCACTCACACTAATTGTTTTTGATTTAGAGTTTTTGAACATTAACCTCTCCTTCAGAGCTTATTAATAATGAATATCTAATCGAGTCCTGATTCCTCAGTGACAAAACCATTGTAAATTTATTCACTTCACCACTGATAATTGGTACAACGCCATGTTGACCAACCGCATAATCTTCAATGTAGAATTGAGTTTTTTTAATATCCGCTATATCAGACATACAAAAGACAGATAGTTTTTCTTGATTCAATTCAAACTCACATTCTGACTCTTCAATTAATGGATTAATTAGCGTTAATTTATCCACAATAGTTGGCATATTAGTTAAATGAATGAACGCAGTGATATTCATTGAAGGTTGCTCAGTAATAAACTTAAATCTCATATCTTTTGTTTTTACGGAAACTTGGTTAATGATCACCTCAACCTCTGCAATACTTTTACTGTTAATATTAGTCTTTATAACTCCCTCAATTACACTATTTATTTTACTAAATTCTTTCTTTGTTATCTGAATGGAAGAGTATCCTGCAGCATAATCACTATGAGCTACCTGGTTTTCGGTTATCTTTGTTCCATTCCTGTCCATTCGGTGAATTGTGGTTAGTATTTCAGTAGGTTTAATCTTAGCTATGTGATCACTTATCATCGTATATTCAATTTTCGGTATTAATTTTGCCTCTTTTTCAAATGGGATGCCGATATAAGTACCTAATTTTCCTTGATAAAGTGTGCTGCTTTGACCTGTTGCTTGATTTTTTTGATTCAATTTAATTAAGCCAGATAGTACTTGATTGGCAACACCACTCCCCTCTTCTGTATAGTTTATGGAATAATTTATAAATTCTAATTCTTTTGAAAAATTAATTTCTAAATTATGTGAATTCGAAGGATGCGATTTACTATTTATAAACCATTGCACGTTGCTGATTTTATTAACACTTTTGATTTCTATTTTGCATAGGGTGTTTTCGCAAGTGCTATCTACTAATGCAGCATTAGTAGGTAGAGCAATAGAAAGGATAAAGGTAAGTAGGAAGAATCTCATAAGCAAACTAGTTGTAATATTTACTACCAGTGTGCAAAATTTATTTGCAATATGGCTAACGAATCTATTCCATTAGCCATTACATTCTAGTTTGCAATTATTGCTTTTTATTTAGTGATATCAATCTTAGGAACCATACCCATTTTAATAGCAGCTTCTAATTTTGGTTTCATCACCTTCAATCCTTGCTCTACAATGCTACCTAAAATTCCGCGTTCACTTATTCCTGTTGCTTCTTTGAGTAAAGTCAGTATTAATTCACTGTCAGAGGCTAGTGAAACTGTCTTATTAACAGGCTTTGTTGTCTTTTTCAAATTCTCTTTTTGTTCGTCAGTTCTGGTATCAAACTGCTCATTGTTCTCGATTGTTTTATCTACGGATTCATTTCTAGTTACTAATATTTTATTTGGCGCGTTAACTTTCATATTTGACTCTTTAACTGTTATCAATAGCGATTAATTCATCGGTGATTAATTGAATTTGAGCTTTGGCTTTCGTGTGGTCAGTTTCGACTACACCAAGACCTAAACTTGTAGACTCCCCAAAAATCTTTTCGTAAAAACTCAAGCTTGTTTTAAGAGGTTGTAGGTACTCGAATTTTCTTAGGTACTTTAGGGTCTCTTTCCTTTGTACTGATCCTGATCTTGTTGGTGCTTTATTTATGACTGAAACTGATTTACACCGTCTATTACTACTTAGTATGCGTTTTATAGAATCATTCATCTCTGGTATTTCAGATGTAGAAAATCCCATTTGTTCGGTATCTGCATCATAAACGTCAGCATCTGTCGGAACTATTATTAAGTGAGCTGTAGCGGCAGCACTGGAAAACTCAGTAGATGCGATACCTGCTGTATCTACGATCACATAATTATATCGATGAGACATTAGTTGAGCCATATCGAATATATCGCCATGTGTACTTTTAATGTCGATGTTTGGTAAATCAAACTTTTCCATACTCTTTATTCTTTTGGCATGCCAACCAGCAGAACCAGTAGGTTTTTCAGGGTTTTTCACTGTGTTTGGGTCTGAGTTTATTATACATACGCTAAAACCCTTGTGAGATAATTCTACAGCAACATTCACTGTTGTAGTGCTTTTACCTACACCGCCTTTTGTATTTGCTACTACCCAAATACTTCCAATATCCGTTCCTGACATACATGCCTCTTAAAATTTAAGCAAAATGATTCGTGATGAATCGCAACATAACACAATCTAACATAATAGTACAATGTGAAATGTTGCGTAATGAATTGTTTTGCGGTGACGTGATGTGTATCAGGGTGTTGTGCATTGTTGTGTGTTGTAGTGTTGCATTTTGTCGTAAGGTGTTGCGGTCTGTTGTTGTTCGTAGCAGGTTGTAGTGAGGTCTTTTTTTTGGGGGTGGGTTGTTTTTTGGTACCTAAGGTAAGTTGTATTTGATTTATGTTGTTTTGTTGTTGTGAGGCGAGTTGGTTCTTAGTCATTGTAAGTGTTGGTAAGGTCTGTGGTTGCTTTGTTGTTCGGGTTTGTGGTGGTCCGTTGTGGTCTGTAGTCGTCTGTAGTGGTCTGTGGTGGTTTGTAGTGATTTGTAGTGGTCTGTTGTGGTAGGTGGTGTTTTGTTGCGGTATGTGGTGTTTTGTTGCGGTTTGTTACGGTTTGTGGTGTTGTGTTTTGCTTTGTAGTGTTGTGGATTGGTTCGTAATGTTGTGGAGAGTAATGAGGTGGTTTGTATTGAGTCGAAGTGGTGTGAGTTGCTTTGTTGAGTGTCAATGCAAAACAAGTTGAGTCGTTGTGCAATGTTTTGGATTGTTATACGTAGCGGGAAGATAATATAGAGTTATTTGTATCAGTGAAAATCAATGGATTAATAAATACACCCAAAAAAACAGTTAACGTTATTTGGTTTAAGTTAGCCAAATCAAAGAAAAAGTTTGCATACTGAAACAATGAATTGGGTTCAGGTGACAAAGATATATGTTAGAAGCGATTGCTGATTTTGTTTACAATGTCAAAAGGGTTTTTTGGGGGGTACAACCCCAAGAGATGGCTCCACAAGTTCCGTTAGTTTATCGGTATACAAAATCGGATGCAAAATCTCTGCGTATGAAATACTCAAAAATGCATTTATCAGCAATGCATGATCTTGGATTGCCAAAAGAAGAATTCATTAGAGTCTCAACTCCCATTCTAAAATGGTTATCTGAATACCTTATATATTTACCCGCATCTGAACATTATCATCATATTGAGCCTGGGGCTTTTTATTTGCATTGTATTCAAACAGCAAATAAAGCGGCACAAATTGCGGGAAACAATTCTTCTCTTTTTTTTAATGTAGCTACAGAAGATAGGGGGCAATTTCAGAGGAATTTTACATTTGCGGCATGGTTAGGGGGGCTGATTCATGATGTAGGGAAACCTATTGCTGATATGAGTGTTTATGCAGTTGATCGTGATCAAGTATGGATAAAAAAGGTACCCGTTTGGAATCCTTTGGATTTAACTCTAGATGGGTGGGCTAAGAAAAATAGAGTTAGATGGTATAGAGCCGTGTTTCGGAGAAATATGGAAATAGAGCATCATGAAAGTTATGTCGTTACGTTTGTTGAAAAAATAATAGATATGGTAAATGAAACGTCATTTGATAAAAGAATGCTCCTAGATTTTCTTATTGGTATAAATGTCCCAACATCAAAGATTTATACTGTAGTTAAAAAAGCAGATGAAATGTCATCGCAACATGATATCCAACGGTATGACAAGGTTGGGGTATTTAATACACCTATCTCGCACTTTGTTAGGGCTTTAGTTGATTATGAGTTTGAGCACACAAAACAGAAAAGAAAGCCGTATTTTCGTTCCGAAATTGGTATCCACATAAACTATCCTACAGGTTTGAATACAATTATTGAGTACATGTTTAGTCGTATGGATAAGGACGATATTTCATTTTTAAAAATCCATCCCGATGCAAATTTTTGGGTAGAAATGTTGAGAAACCATCGTTTTCTTGTCGCTAATGTAGATGCACAAGAACGAGCAGTAGGTGGATTTAGGTATATAGCACCATATATTTTTGATATACAGACGATTGATGATGAAGTAGAGCAAACACATACATGTATAACAATGACTCGTGATAATCGTGTACCGCTAAATGTTGAGGAATTAGAGTTAAAGCGTGTCAATATTGTTAAAGTAATTGATCCTGCAACAAGTTTTGAACAAAATTCAAGCCAAGAAATCAATTCCCCGAAAGTCGAGCGAAAAAAAGTAGCTGTCAAAGTATCTGAAACTGAACTTTCAGATACAATTTCCACAGAAAATATTGTTATTAAAGAAGCTCCTGCTATTGCAAAATCAGAGCAATATATTTCTCAACAGGTACTAACTGAAATTGATAATCTAGATTTTGATGTGCCCGAAATTGATACTGAGATTAAGGTTGATAATGAACCGAACGCTAAATCACATGATGATGTTGTCTTAACATCGCCAGCAGATGATAAAGGTAACGTTCCTAGAACCAATGAACACAACACATCACAGACACATCGATTAAATCAAGAAGCTGAATCAGAAGATTCAATAGGAGAAAGTTTAAAGTCCCCAAAAGAAAATTTAGCAAAGTTATATCTGAATTCTGAAAATAGAGTGGTGAAAGAGATTGCACGAAACTACTCAGAGCACATTATTCTGCAATGTTGTCTTGAGGATCGAGTTTGGGAAAAAAATCCTGAATTGATTATGTTTTTAATTTTTGTTTATGAATATTTTAAACTTAAAGATTCCATACCACTTTCAGACCTGAAATATTTTACATTTGGTGTAGAAGGGGTTTCATTCAGACTTAATAACTTGGTTAATATGATTACTGAAGCACAACGACCAGATGTAGGGATGGCGCTAACTCGGCATATAAGTAGCCAAGTGGAATTATTTATTAAGAATACAGAAAACACTGAAAACCCTCTTTATAAGGAATATAAAAGTGGTGATTTTTGGTTTAATGTGAAAGTAGCCAAGATGGTCTGTTTTCCAATTAAGGACCAACTAAAGGTTATGCTCGATGATGGCACTTTAGTACTTTAAAAATGCGATAAAATAGGAATCACGATGAAAGATAGAGATATAGATCCGTATTGGCGGCCAGCATTCGAGGTGTTTTCAGGTGGAGTCTGGATTTTCTGCGCACTGACAACCGGATTATTTGGTTATTATGGTGATTTTGGGTTACGTTTTTTATTACTCGCATCTATACCAATGGGCTTGATGGGGTTATTGCGCCTATATCAAGGTAATAAAATAATGGCATTTAAGGCAAATTTGTTTTCAAAGAGAGATTTAAATTTAAACTTAGCGGATATTATTAAAATTTCCAAAGATAACCCAGGTGAGGTTTACTACGGTCATGGATTTAAATGGGAGCAAGACTCTACGCAAAGAGCCACAGATTATACAAATAGGACTGAATCATTAATACAGCCGAATAAAGCCTATATGAAGATCAGGGCGATACTTGGTTATTCTTCAAAAGGACCTAAAACTAGATCAATGTATCTCCATGGAATGGGAGGTAAAGAGGTTGAAATATTTAACCCTGTTGTTGAACGAACTACACACCGGTCAATTGGTGGTTCAACAGGTACAGGAAAGGGAAGGGTGTTGGCAATTGATATCATCCAAAGCATTGTTCGAGGTGAAGCAGGCCTAATGATCGACCCTAAAGAGGATGGGCTATGTGTTGATACTGCTTATGCAACAATGAAATTCATGAACAAAGAAGAGTTATTTTTCTTTTTCAATCCAAGTACTCCACTTTCGTCGGTTAGAATTAATCCTTTAGCAAACTACAGTCAAGTTTCGCATTTAACAGATAGAATAATCAGTTTGATGCCTGAATCAAGTGATGAGCAATTTAAAAACTTTGCGTGGAAGGCAGTGCAAATAACATTTTCTGTTCTGATTATGATGAACGGTCAGCCTACTTTGGTTGGTCTCAAAAGAGCAATCGAAGCTGAAACACATGAATTGCTGTTTGAATTAGGAATATATTACTTAAATCAGTTTAAAAAGACACAAAAAGAGTCTGAAGCTTTGGCTCATGAAGAAGATCGTAAAAAAGGGGCTGTTAAATTTGTATTGCTTTATGAAAAGCTTTTAAAGCCAGATCACCCAAATGATGTTGTGGAAAGTATGATCAGTGTTTGTGCAAAAAACCAAGAACATTACAAAAAGTTGATTGAAAATTTAGGGCCATTACTCGAGATGTTAACCCAAGGTTCACTTAAGGAGTTACTGAGTCCAGTAGAAGGGGATAATGATCCCCGGCCAATTGTTAATTTAAAGAAAATATCTGATGTGCATGGTTTTTTATATGCAAACTTAAGTTCTTTATTAGATCAGACTGTTGGTAGTTATATTGGAGCTCTTTTAGTAGCTGATGCGGTCAATGTGGCGGGTGTTCGACACGGAAATCCTCTAGACAGTCAAGTTGATTTCAGTATTTGGATTGATGAAGCGGCTGAGGTAGTTAATAAAAAGGCCATTATGGTAGCTAACAAAACCCGATCAGCAGAAGTGGCATTAACGCTGGCTTTCCAAACAATACCAGATCTCGAGGAGCGGTTGGCATCTAAAGCTGCAGCTGAAATGTTGATGGGTAATATGGTGACTAAATCACAATTAAGGGCTGGAGAACCAACTACCGCTGATTATATGGCTCAAACGTTTGGAACTACAAAAATTAAGAATATAGGTCACGCACATACTACTCAGACTACAGCGATGCGAGAAGATTTGGACTATAACACTGGCTATAATAAAACGATAACTGAAGAGGAAGTATATAAAGTGTCAGCAGACTCCTTAAGGTCTTTATCTGATCTTCATTATTTCAATAGTTTCAAAGGTAATGTTGTTTACAAGTTAAGAGTTCCGTATATACCTATTCCTGAACATCTGCGGTATCCAAGAGAGAAATTTAGCAATGATCCACACGGAAGGAGAGATACTATCGATGTGATGGCTAAAAATCCTGTTTCCTCAATTAGTTTTGAACCTAATCCAATTTAATTTATTAAATAAATTTTTATCGATTACCAATAGAACAACTTAGGGAACAATACAATTAATTTTGATTATGGAAAATTATAAGCCAAATTTAGGAATTAATTTGCATACTGTCATTTATAGATAACAACACAATGTATTAAATGAAAAATTCGAGACTATTTTTATATCTACTTTTCGCTTTAGTTACAGGTATGTTATTAAGGTTAGCATTGATTGAAGGACCTACATTTGCGGTTTTATTTGAAGGTGATTTGGATTATCAAACAAAAATATCGCATTTATATCAATCAACTAATTTAGTCATTAAAGACGCATACTTAGATATAGCAACTACGAAGGGGTATTTGATTTCTTTAATCATATTTTTAACCATATTTAGAGTTTCTTTTCTGCCTTTAGATTTGTTTATTATAAAGCGACAGATAATTAAAGATGGTTTAACGAATAAAATTAGCCTCATTCGTAGCAATGTATCTGATTTTAAAGAGCAATCGAAGCAAGTAAGAGAATGTTATGTGTCTAATGGCATAAATACAAAACATGACGTTATATTGCTTACTTTTAAAATCTTATTAATGTTATTTGTTTTCTCAGTTGTATTTAATGGAGTTTCTTTAGAGCCTCAAAATTGGCAAAATTCTCGCGGGTTTATTAATGGCTTTTTAGGAACACTTCTTTTCCCATTAATATACTTTTCTAATCGATTTCAACCACAAATCAGTCGCACCAATATGATGGCGATAGGTTTACCTTTAATTTTATATGTCTGCTCCATAGCGTTATTTAGTGTTTCCCTGCTTATTTTTATTTTAATAATGCAAGCATTTAACCTGCTAGGAAGTTTGATCGGCAATTATTTTTTTGTAACTATGGTAAATAGGAAGAATTATGAAGAAGTGTACAGTTAACCCCAATATAAAGAATGTGCTTAAACTTATTATTGATCAGTGTGTAACCAAAAGCGCGCAAAGAGGTCTTAAGTTATTATCAAAAATGGCGGACCTTTCATATATGACAGCCTTACCAACTATTGCTAGTGAGGTATTAGATCAAAAAGGACTAATAAACAAAGATAAAAAGGAAGTGAATATTCTGATTCATTCTGCCATAAAATATGACTGTGTGGATTATTTTAGGTGGTTTGCGTTACTGCCATTTTTAGTAAAGCAATTAGATTTAAATGTAAACATTGTAGCGACTGTAGACGATATTGATAATGACACGTTGACTCAATTTAGAAATGTTATCGATTCAATTATTGTTAAAGAATTAGGTAATCGGTTCACTAGTGAATTGGTGCAGGAGAATATTTCTACAGTAATAGAGCATTATGGTGTAGATCACTTTGATGTAGTACTTAATAACATACCTTCGGGAACAGATTTTTCTAGTTGTGAAGACAGTTTAGCTATTAAACAATTAATTGATAATGGAGTTCCTTATGTGATTTCCGATATCTCGTCCTTCACATTGCTACATCGATATAACATGTACAAACTAGCCGGCTTTTCAGGGTCTGGTAAAATACATAAAAATATAAATGGTTTGAACTTCATAAAGTCTTTGGATACACAATACCAACATTGTGGCCATTATCTAATTTTAGATAAAGCTCCTGATGAAATTAGTGATGTCACAAATCAGTTAGCAAGCTTTAATGCTTTAGAAAAATCTATTGTTTCTAGGTTAGACCATGGAGATCTGATGAATAAGGTTCCATCAAAAATAAATGATGAAATTAATATTTTTGATGGGGTGAAGCTTAATGCCAACTCTGGCTTAGTCGAATTAAGTTATTTAGGAGATAATTACACTATCTGTTTACCTGAAGCCCATAAATTTCCGCAAAAAAAAGAAGAACAATCAGACTTAGATTATCAATCAGACTTAGCTTATTGGGGTATAAACACCTACACACAGATAGTAAATGAACTTTCTAGAAAGAGAGGGAAGAGCGCATGATTGAACTTAAAGTAGGTAAGTTATTTCTTAGCCTTGAGTTAAACCCTGTTGCTCCAGCCGGGAAGTTAGGAGTGATGGTTCGCCCAGATAAAAATGCTTTTTTAAATAACAAACCATCTATTATTGTGGTTTGGGAGAATGATAAATTCACAGAGCATTTTGAAGATGAGATTGGAGTAGAATTGGAACTGACAGACTCTAAAACCAGTTTTCTTGATTCAATCGACTTTAGTACTGATCAAAAGATAACAGAAGCTATAAAGTCGTCTTTTTTTAAAAAATTATTTACACAATTACAATCTAATGCTGAAATAAAACCTGCGGAGTGATCGTGACTAATTATCTTATTTTCATGGTCTTCGTTTCTGTATTGTATTTTATTTATTATTTTAACATCAGACCAATTAAAATCATAAAAAAGGTGGATGATTCTTCAAACTTTACTTCCTTAAATGAAAGTAATAGTTTGTACATGTTCATTGCTGGTACTGTTGCTTTAACTGTTTTGATACTCAAAATATTCTTTTTTGAATTAGTGACAATACCTTCGGCATCTATGATGCCAAATTTTGAAATTGGACAAAAACTATTGATCAATAAAAACACATTTGGGTTTAGAAATCCATTGAACAATAATCCTTTAACTAAGTATAGACCGCCAAATAGAGGTGAGCCTGTAGTCACTCAGTTTCCGTTAAATCCTCAGATAATGTTTATTAAACGAGTGATAGGATTGCCAAAAGATACCATTGCATTAACAGAAAGGTCTCTCATTATTAATAATGAGACTTATCCAATAACAAGGTTAGCTGATAGAGAAATTCAACTTAAAGGTATTAAAGGTAATTATAAAATATATGAGGTAACGATAAAAGAGAACACCTGGAAGTTTATGGTTGATATAGATAAAGAATTTCCTGTAATAGAATCTTTTGAAGTTGCTAGTGGAGGTTACTTTTTGTTAGGGGATAATTTAACAGGTTCGAGTGATAGTCGCTTTTTTGGGGAAGTTCCTATAGGTTATTTTCTTGCCAGTGTTGAATGATTTTCGTGAAGTTCTAGTTATAAAAAGGCTAAGTTCTACAGAACTTAGCCTTTTTATTTTGCTAGTCTAGTTGATTTAACTGAGGTTGATTTATCTGGCTCAATAAAAGCCCTTCATTTGAATCATCAAGTTCAATTTGCTTATCTTCCAAGCTTGCAAATTGCTTTTCTAGATCTGATTTAACCTCTTTTAGCGCTTCAACATCGTTATGACCTATTGGGTAATACACTTTAGTAACTTTATGGCCGTTATCATTCCAGTTTAAGAATGAGCATAGAACACCAGTGGACGCTTCTGAAAAAGTATTAAGTTGAGCTGGTAGATGCTTTTTGTCGGAATGTGAGTCGTCAAACCCAAGCAAGTCTTCTTCATATATATTATCTAGTTCGATAAATGATTCAGAGTTTATAGCATCCTCTTTTGTAATTGGTGTGGTTAACCAAGAGCTCAATCCTTTAATTTGCTTATAATTAATGTTGAGTAATTCAAAAATGGCTTTTGTCGCTCTAAACACTCTTACCCATTCATAATATTTGTCAAGTATATTAATTTCTGTTTGAAAGTACACTGCGCTAAAGGATGGCAAGGTGAAAAACGGCAGGATATACATTTCTTTAGCCATTACCCCTGTAGGATTTTCAAAACCTGAAATTAAATTATCGTATTGAATACCTAATGTTCTGCCAATGTTGAACATGCAATCAAAATCCACTTCAAACATGTTATTTAATTCTTTGTTTGAACCAAGACCAAATGCGATTGCTGAGCAGTTTTCAAAGCATTGAGAGAAGTAAGATAACAGTTCGTTATCAAATTTTATAAATAACTTATCTTGACTTAGTTTTGATGTTGATTGAACAAATACAGGGATGTTTGAAACATAATTATATGCATGAGTATTATCGTATTTTCCGTAAGGCGGAAGTAGGGGGTCTTCACTTAAATGGGAAAGGCTAACCTTTGTATGTGTAATTTCTTGTGAAAATATTTTTTGAATATTTTTATCATTAAGGGTGAATTGAGTACCAGAGGCCACCTCATCCCCTATGATGATTTTTATGTTTTCACCTAAAGAAGTGGATAACAGGGTTTTAATTGCATCAATTAATTTATTGTCTAACACTGGTAAAGATGACAACTTAGTTTTTGAATTGCTCTTTAATACAGTATTGATACTGAAGTTATAAATATGTGTCATTACAGTCTTATCCTGTCCCTGTTAATTTTAAGTAATCTTGCTTATAGCGTTGCTTAATTCTAATTACAGAGCATTCAGAGAGCGCTTTATAAGAATCATCAGGTTTTATACCATAGAATTCAAATAAGAGTAATTGTTTATGGTTATATGAGTAATTATCTAGAGTCTTTTCCAATAATTCTAATTCCGATAATCGGGTACAGGGATTTCCTTGTTTAATTCCTTGATCGTGAAGAAATTGTTCTAATGGAAGGGTTGCTTCACCAGCAATAACTTCATCAAACAAATGGTTGCTCGATTTAGAATGTTCAGAACCATTAAAAAAAGTGACGTTTGAAGTATGCTTAGAAGTTTTATCTTTTTTTCGTAGCCAATCTAAACATCTCCATTTGGCACTTTGATAGCAATATGAAAAAACATTGTT
>Ga0105359_10002887_pt1 | contig 14227 bp, 4 predicted proteins | sample GOMGulsemesocosm_6_FD_83659 | JGI IMG/M metagenome (GOLD analysis project Ga0105359, IMG submission 83659) | Methane-oxidizing microbial communities from mesocosms in the Gulf of Mexico - GOM8C Gulf of Mexico | ecosystem: Environmental > Aquatic > Marine > Cold seeps | place: Gulf of Mexico... | reverse complement strand
TCACCGTCGCTATCATTTTCAGCCTCAGGGCTGTCGTTTTTGTCTAGGTAATCTGGGACGCCATCGTTATCGTAGTCAGAAAAATAAAGTACACCTTGGTCGTCAATGCTTACAGCGAATGCTTCCAAATAGTCGTCAATTCCATCGTTATCACTGTCCTTATCTTGATAATCGGGCACATTATCACCGTCAGTATCTAATAGAGCATAAATGTAAGGGCCGGCTTCAACTGAATCTGGGATGCCATCGTCATCTGAATCTGTTTCCGTATAATCTGGTTGGCCGTCATTGTCGCTATCCTGGCAGTTTGGGAAGGAATAGCACTCTGTAGAGTCTGCAACGCCATCACCATCAATATCCAGAGAATTTGTGCCGTCAATTAGTGCATCAACAAAGTCAGGAATTGAGTCACCATCACTGTCTCGGACAGGAGCTTCGTTAGCACCCTCGGCGGCGTCCTGTAGCCCGTCATTATCGCTATCCAGATCTAAGGCATCTATGGTGTTATCGCCATCGGTATCTCGTGGGGGGCTAAAACCTGCTCCTTCAATTGCATCGCCGATTCCATCGCCATCAGTATCGGAATTATTAGGGTTAGTGCCAGCAATTTGCTCATCGCCGTCAGTCAATCCATCATTGTCGCTGTCTACCGATAATGGGTTTGTATTGCTTGCCTTTTCGTTACCGTCACTAATGCCGTCGCCATCGCTGTCAGGGTTGGCAGGATCAGTTCCATCACTTTGTTCCTGAAGGTTAGCTACTCCGTCATTATCCGTATCCTCAAGGAATTCATCTAAAGTCAGGCCTGAATTATCTTGGCAGATTGAATTACAGTTGATGTTCCAGTAATCGGGGTGCCCATCGTAATCAATGTCAACACTCGCGGACTGGTTATAAGGGAAAGCATCAAGGCTATCCGGGATGCCGTCACTATCGCTATCGATTTCTATCTCAGTCACGAGCGATGTGGTTGTGCTTGCTACGCTTTCAGTAAAGCCATGATTGTCGACGTAGCTAGCAATGACACTTATGAGCGCCCCTATATCGTCATCTTTTAGCGTGTAGGTCGCGCTGGTGGCCTCATGGATACTTGTTCCATTCCGGAGCCATTGGTAGTTAATAATACCCAGGCCATCATCATCAGTAAGGGTGTTGGTTGCTGTCAGTAGATGATTGTTTATTGCTATGCCGGAAATGGTAATGGTGCCCATAGGAGTATCATTGATATTGATTACAGCGGTGGTCTGAATACTGGCGACACTTTCAATAATGCCGTGGTTATCCGTGTAGGTAGCTATTACGCTCATAGCTGCTCCTACATCTACATCATCTAAGGTATAGCTTGAGGCAGTGGCGCCATCGATGAAATCACCAGCTCGGAGCCATTGATAACTAATGATACCTAGGCCATCAAAATCAGAAAGAGTATTGGTTGCAGTGAGAAGCTGATCTTCGATCGCTGCTCCGGCAATGGTTACAGAGCCTGTAGGGACATCATTGAGATTGAATACCACGGTGGTCGCATTACTGGTGACGCTTTCATTAGTACCATGGCCATCCGTAAAGCTGGCAAGGACCCTAATGTATGCCCCCACATCGTCATCATCTAATAAATAGGAGGGGGTAGTCGCACCAGTGATGGCACTTTCATTTCTTAGCCATTGGTAGTTAATGACGCCCAGACCATCATCATCAGAAAGAGTATTGGCTGCCGTTAGAAGCCGGTCTTCGATTACTGCTCCGGAAATGGTTACAGAACCTGTAGGAATATCATTGAGATTGGATACTGCGACGGTTGTATTGCTGGTGGTACTTTCATTCGTACCATGGCCATCTGTGTAGCTAGCTGTGACACTGATATGGGCACCAACATCTTCATCATCCAATAAGTGGCTGGGGTTAGTGGCATCAATGATGGCACTTCCATTTCGCAGCCATTGGTAACTCATAGTGCCTAGGCCATCAATATCCGAAAGTGTATTAGTAGTCGACAGAAGCTGATCTTCAATGGCAACACCGTCTATAGATATAGAACCTGCAGGAAAGTCATTGAGATTGGATATCGCGATGGTTGCATTACTGGTGACGCTTTCATTAGTACCATGCCCATCTGTATAGCTGGCCGTTACGCTAATGCTTGTTCCCACATCGGCATCATCCAGCAAGTAGGTGGAGTTGGTAGCACCAGTGATAGCACTTGTATTTCGGAGCCATTGGTAAATCACGGTACCAAGACCATCAAAATCAGAAAGTGTATTGGTTGCCGTTAGAAGCTGATCTTCGATTGCAGCTCCAGCAATGGTAGCGGTACCTCTAGGAATATCATTAAGGTTGATTACCGGCACGGTAGTACTGCTGGTGACGCTTTCACTTGTATCGTGGTCATCTGTGTAACTGGCCGTTACGCTAATGTATGTCCCTACATCATCATCAACCAGTAAGTACGTAAGGTTAGTTGCACCGGTGATGGCAGCTTTATTTCGTAGCCATTGGTAGTTAATGACGCCCAGCCCATCAATGTCAGAAAGAGTATTTGCTGCCGTTAGAAGTTGATCTTCGATTGCAGCGCCAGCAATGGTTACAAAGCCAGTGGGGGTGTCATTGAAGTTAATTACTGCGCCGGTTGTATTACTGGTGACATTTTCATTGGTACCATGGCCATCTGTATAGCTGGCAGTGACGCTAATGTTTGTTCCTACATCGTCATCATCCAGCGAGTAGGAGGGGTTGATGGCACCCGTAATGGCACTTGTATTTCGCAGCCATTGGTAACTAATGGTACCCAGTCCATCAAAATCTGAAAGAGTATTGTTTGCTGTCAGAAGCTGATTTTCAATGGCGATACCATCTATAGCTACAGAGCCCTTAGGGAGGTCATTGAGATTAATGACTACAGAGGTTTCATTACTTGTGACGCTTTCATTAGTGCTGTGGCCGTCTGTAAAGCTGATGGTCACGCTAATGTATGTTCCCACATCGTCATCATTCAATAAGTAGGTGGGGTTAGTCGCACCAATGATGGCACTTTCATTTCGTAGCCATTGGTAATTCATGGTGCCTAGGCCATCAATATCAGAAAGAGTATTGGCTGCCGTTAGAAGCTGATCTTCGATTGCTACGCCGGAAATTGTTCCCGTGCCAATGGGGGCATCATTGAGGTTAATTACCGCGCCGGTTGTATTACTGGTGACACTTTCATTTGTACCGTAGCCATCTGTGTAGCTGGCAATGACGCTAACATAATTTCCCACATCGTCATTACTCAGCTTGTAGGTGGAATTAGTCGCACCAGTGATGGTTCGTCCATTTCGGAGCCATTGATAATTCATAACGCCAAGGCCGTCGGCATCAGAAAGGGTGTTGTATAGTGTCAGGTTTTGTTCTTGAATGACGGTACTTACGATGGTGATTTCGCCGAGAGGAGGGTCATTGATTGGGACGACAGTAATGGTGATATTTTCAGTTGCTGAATCATCTATGCCATCACTAACTATAAAACTGAAGCTATCGGTGCCACTAAAATTTGGGTTTGGAGTGTAGCTCAGGTTTGGCCCGACCCCGCTAAGAGAACCATGGCTAGGTTGATTCTTTACTATATAGGAAATGGTATCGCCATCAGGGTCGCTGCCACTTAATGTGATGGCTAAGCGGATATCTTCATTGGTAGCCAGGCTATTACTTACTGAAATAGGGGCTTGATTTAAAGGTATCTTCCATAGTTCAACACCGTATCCAGAATATGATGCTGAAAAATATATGTTCCTTCCTGCTTGCGTGATACGGGCATTGTTCGTAACACCCCCATTGAGTTTATTGAAATTAGTTAGGCGAACTGTGCCGGACTCAGTGCCATCGGATTTCCATAGACTCCACCCATCAGTGCTATCTTTGGCATTGAAATAAAGCATATTGTTAATGTTGGTCATAAAGTTTGGACTGGATTCAGGGCCTCCTGGATTAATGTCCTTCACCATAACTGTGCCAGGCGCGGTGCCATCAGATTTCCATAGTTCTTTCCCGTGACCACCATCATTGGCAACAAAATAAAGTGCCCCGTTGACGTCAAGCAAGCCATAAGGAAGGGAGCTTTGTATACCTGGGTCAATATCCTTCACCAGGATTGTGCCTTCCTGGGTACCATCGGACTTCCATAGCTCCCTGCCATTTGCGGTGTCACCGGCTACGAAATACAAAGTGCCGTTTACGTTGGTTAAATGATACGGGTTAGAGCTTGTCCAGCTTTGGTCTATATCCTTTACCAGAACAGTGCCGGCGGTGGTTCCGTCTGATTTCCATAGTTCTTTGCCATTGCCGCCATTATCGCCAGTAAAAAATAGCGTGCCGTTAACATTGGTTAGGTTTGCAGCGTAATAGTTTAGGTCTTTTACCTGTACCGTACCGGAAGAGGTGCCATCGGTTTTCCATAAACTGTTGGAGTTAACGGTGAAATATAACGTGCCGTTTACATTAGTCATGTAGTTAGGATCGGAATCAGAATAGCGATAGGTAATATTCTTGACCAGTACGGTACCGACTGCAGTACCGTCTGACTTCCATAGTTCTTTTCCATTGCTGCTGTCTCTGGCAGAGAAATAGAGGGTGCCGTTAACGTTTATTAAGTTGGAAGGTGAGGAGTCGGTAATGCCGGGGTATATGTCCTTTACAAGTACAGTGCCAGCCGTTGTGCCGTCAGTTTTCCATAATTCGGTTCCTGAGATGTCATCTTTTCCTGCAAAGTATAAAGTGCCGTTGATGTTGGTCATGGCTGGTGAATAAGGCATTGAGTTGGCGGTCGGCGTTACATCATTTACTAGTACCGTTCCACTATCAGTGCCGTCCGTTTTCCAGAGCCTCCTATCATAGTCATCATAACCTGCACTGAAATAGAGGGTGCCATCGATGTCGGTTAGGTTATTGGGCCTAGCGTGTCCGCTGCCTGGGTTGATGTCCTTTATTAGGCTCACAGGTATGTCGGCATGTGAGTTAGCTATACTAAGTGCCATCGTAGCTACTAATAGGTTTAGGAATCTAGATAGAACGGGGGGGATACATTTCATAGTGATTTTATTTTTTTCTTTGAGGTTATGAATGTAAGGTGTATTGGCAATCTCTCTTTTTAAAGCTAGCCCATAATCATTAGGCGCGCCTAATTATTGAACAGGAGTTTGTATCTGAATGTAGTGATTCGTTACCTAGAGGGAGTTGATGGTCTAATTGTTTTTTTCTGACAGGCTTTCTCGTTGTCTCTGAGGTCGAAGTGCTTGAAGGGCACTGATGGCTCTCGTGTTATATGAGTTCCGAGAGAGGGTGCTTAGCGCATAAAATCCCTAATTGACACCTAGGGATTTTTTGCTATACATGGTTATTTGTTAAATATCTCTTCAATTTGACGCTTTAGTCTATGGTATTCGCCAGCCGCACTTTTTTTGAAGCACAGCACTTCATGACCCTGGCCAATTGCCATTGCGATGCAGTGACCAAATTCCTCTATCATTTCTTTCATTACATACGTGTAGTTAACCTCATCAAAAAATTCAAAACTAACGACTGCTTTTGCGTTTAGCCGGTATTCATGTGTAATTTTCTGGAAGGGTGATGCAATGGCCCCGGTTTCATTATAAATCAGCCAATAGCGTGTTATATCCTCCCTTCCTTTGATGCTTAGAAGTTCAGATTTTGAATTGATGGGTTTGTTCATTGTTATATTGTCTTCGTCATCCAGTGAAATAAAGTTGGCCTTGAGTAGTAATAGCCTCCATGCGGTGTATGGGATTGAGCGATTTTCGGTGTCTGACTCTGAGCACCATTTACGAACTGTTGAGCTGCCTTTTTTCTGATTGGAGCTGACCCCGCATAATTTAGCGATTTCATTCTGTGACCACCCCGCAATTGCAATCAATGACTTTATGTCTTTGGCAGTGGGCGGCGTATAGAGTGGATCGTTATTCGGCTTTAAACAATTTAGCGCCCTAAAGGTTTCGACTTCTTGTTTTTTATTATTTGTATTCATTGGTTGTCCAGGAGGTTAATTAGCCATCCGACTAAATATACCGCCCCAATGGGGCGGTGTAAATGTGTATTGTCAGATTATGGGGCGGTGAGGTGGGAGCATTACGGTATTTATCATTGGTGTTGACTGCCAGCCCTGGGGGCACTTAGTTAGATTGAAGGGGGAGGGGGAAGCTTGATGGCGTGTTTGGGAGGCACTAGTTTGATCGTAGATGAGTCAATGGGCTGGCTAACTGACACAAAGGAATTCTGTCAGTTAGCCAGCCCCCATTATTGGTTACCTTGTCAATTATATGTCGTGGTTAACACATTAAGCGCCTGTATCCCGATGCCTTTTACTTGGGCGCAGCATGATCTGATGCAAGCCCAGAAAGTGAAAGGGTGAGAGGGGTGCCGTCGGTGAGCGTGTTCATCAGTGCGTGATCAGTGAGGCCAGTCTTTTTCGCCATCATGCATAACTGGCCCGGCTCTATAGGTCTACACAGTCGTGGAGGTGTCGTTCTGTCCAATATTTTTACCTTGTGAATGGGGGGGTGGTCAAAGAATCTGTTTATGGCTACTAGAGTGCTTATTTCACCTACCGTTTGCGGGTTTTTCCTATCTAGGCTGTCCATTTTACGAAAAATAAATGCTATCTGATGTGCCAATTGAAAAATTAATAGCGACCAGCTCAAACTTTGTTACAATTTGTAAAAAGTTATTAACATGGACGTCTATATGCTATCTGGTTTGGTTAAAGCCATCACTCTTACGAGTGTATTATCGATTATTTCAGGGTGCGGTGCCGGCGGTGATGAGTCTGAATCACCCGTGAATTCCATATCGGATTCAATCATTAGCCCAAGAATGATACAGAATGAACAATGTCCGAACGGTGGCGTAGAGATTCAACTTGGCATAGATGCCAATGCAAATGGCCGTTTAGATCCTGATGAAATTGATCATACCCGTACACAAACTGTCTGCCACGGATCAGATGGAGTAAATGGTTCAGATGGGACAAGTGGGACAGATGGTTCAAATAGCCTGGTATTTATTGAAGATAGCATCGAAGGCGAATGTGAGCACGGTGGCCAAACTGTAACAATAGGTTTGGATAGCAACCAAAACGGCGTGCTAGACCAAGGCGAATCAGCCCAATCGCAAACAATTTGTAATGTTGTATCTGGCGTTGATGGTATTGATTCATTGGTAGATACCAACGAAGAGCCTAGTGGTGAAAACTGCGCTGCAGGCGGCCTTAAAATTGATTCAGGATTAGATGGCAATGCAAACAACATCCTAGATGAGGGCGAAATACAAAGTACTAGCTACATTTGCCATGGTGTAGATGGTCAAGACGGTGAATCAGTTGATTTGTCTGAACTTTTAATCGAAACCATCAATGAACCCAATGGTGCCAACTGCCTACACGGTGGAGGTAAACACCAAATTGGCCTAGATACCAACGATAATGGCGAATTAGAGGCCGAAGAAATTCTTAGCGCTTCATACTCATGTAATGATAACTCCCCTCCAACCATTCATTTTACTCATGATGGGCAGGTTATCGCAGGTACACAATACACCGTTGAGCTAATAGGCCAGGACGAATATGGTGATGATGTAGCCTTAAATATCGTAAACAAACCAGTCTGGTTAACAGAAACCCGTCTAGCCAACCATCGCATTCAATTATCTGGTTTAGCCCCGTCTGAAATAGATCAATCATTCATTATCGAAGCTAGCGCGACAGATAGCGACTTAACCGCTAATGCGCAGCTAGGCTTGAATACCATAGGTGGCATTTTATTATCCGCTACCGCGGAGAGTGTTACTGAAGGCAATTCGGGGACTCAAGCGGGTACGTTTAATGTACAGCTTTCCACAGCAGCCACAGAGGTGCTACAGGTTCATTACAATTTACTCTCTGTCACGTCAAAACAAGGGCAAGACTGGCAAGCTGAAGACTATTCAGGTGTGTTGGTATTTTCTGAGGGTGAAACAGCCAAACAAATATCGTTGGAAATACTAGCAGATCAGCGCTTCGAATTAGATGAAGCCATTGGCCTGAAAATTCAAAGTATAGACTATGCCGGTAACGAATTGGTTCAGGTTGCCAGCTACACGTTATTGCACATTATTAATGACGACCAATTGGTCATTCATGCCGATCAAGAAAATTCTGTGCCAGTTTTTAATGCTTATGGTGTTGAATTAACAGACGTTGCATTAAGCAATCAACCTGCCTGGATGGCAACAGCGGCTCAGTGGCAATACGGTCAATCAATTACTTTAAAGGGCAGCCCCAGTGTGGAAGACATTGGTACACAAGGCTTGGTCGATCTATCAATTGCCAGTTCTAATAATGATGGAGTTATCACTTCAACTACTTATCACGTTGAGTACACAATATCCGAAGGTGATAGAGACGGTGACGGAGTGGTTAACTCACAAGATGCCTTTCCGGATAACGCCAGCGCTCAAACAGACAGTGACAATGATGGTCTAGGGGATGAGTGGGAAATCTCCCAATTCGAAAACTTAGCTCTCGCCAATAACACATCCGATTTCGATGACAATGGCGTAACGGATTTATCTGCCTTTCATAATAGCTCCCCGGTCAATGATATTTCTTTTAGCTTTGAATCAGGAGCGTTGCCTAGTGGCTGGATAAACACAGGTGATGTGGACTGGATAGTATCTAATGATAAAAGCTATCACGGTGATTATGCCCTTACATTGGCTCAGCAGCTAGAGCCAGGACAGGTAGCCCGTGTGAATTTTGAAGTAACCACTCAATCTGGCATGGCATCATTATTTAGCAAGCGCGAAGTTGATACCCCTCTTAATTTTGAACTTCATATATGGGTGGATGACTCACTAATAAGGATCGATGAAAATCCAGTTTATTGGAAGAGAAGTACAATCCCTTTTACAGCAGGTAAGCACCAAGTAAGAATTGAGTTAAGCAATTACAGGGAAGTTGGTGTAGTCCCTCTAGTTTATATGGACCATATTTCAGGCCTGCGAGGAATAGTACCGGGTGATCGTGATGGCGATGGGGTAGCTAATGCCGCTGATATTTTCCCTGATCGAGCAGATGCAGCTACAGATACTGATAATGATGGTATTGGCGATGAGTGGGAGATGAAGAATTGCCCTGATGCACTGTATAGCCCTTATTTATGTGACGTTGAACTTGGCTTGTTAGATAGCTATTCAGCAGAAGGTGATTTTGATAAAGATGGCCTGGCAGACATAAATGAATTTTTAGCAGGCACGCTCCCGTACGATACAGACTCGGATAATGATGGCCCTTACCCTGATTACTATGAACAAGAATGCCGGGTGGGTAATTTACCGCCCGAATATTGTAATGATGACAGTGTGGATTTATTCCCTGCGGATAACCGCTACCGTGATGATGTCGACGGTGACGGTTTGGCCGACAAATGGGAGCTTCGCCATTTTGCGAACCTGGACGCAAGTGATGGCAGTCAAGACAGTGACGGAGACAGTCTAACCGATGCTCAAGAATTCGTATTAGATAGTATGCCAGCGGTTGATACAGATTCTGATGGTGTTGCAGATGCAGTCGATGCCTTCCCTAATGATAGCCGCTATGCCTTGGATGCTGACAATGATGGAATAGCGGACGAATGGGAAAATAGCCACGGTGGTATACATATGTTTACCGCTGAGGGTGATTACGATCAAGACCAACGAACAGACTTTAACGAGTTTATTTTTGAAACCAACCCCACGGTCATTGATGTAAATGCCGCCACCGATACCGACAATGATGGCCTGGGTGATGAGTGGGAAATGGCCAACTTTGGGAATTTGAATGTCGCTAATGCCACATCCGATTTTGATGGCAATGGCGTAACAGATTTATCTGCCTTCCAAAACAATACAGTAGTTGATGACGGCCGAGTCGCGCCGTTGTTTGATGTACTAAGCGGCGTTATTCCTTACGGCAGTGATTTAATTTTTGCTGATGCGCCTACAACAGACGGTACTTCTGAAACCAACCTGGCAGGCACCGCTAGTCAGAATGCGGTTACTGATGCTATAGATGATCTGGACGCGGGTATTTCTACTCTGTCCCCAATAGATATTCCTATGGATGGTTCGGTTGACCCTGCATCAGTAGTGGCAGGCGGCAACGTATTCCTGGTTAGACTACCTAATGCCGCTTCCATTGCTGAATTTGATTTAATATTGCCTACCGGATTGGATGCAACCAGTGTTGACGCACTAGACTTTTCATCGATCGCTCCTTTCTTTGCTACTACTAAAGCAGATGGTACTGCGGCCAGTGATGCAGCATTTGCCGCAGGTACCGGGCTCCCTGAATCAGTAGCTGCCTTAAACTTGTTTGGCATGAACGACGGTGTGCTGGATGCGGGTGACGGGATTTTGGCCATGCAGCCAGCGGCAGCGGACTATACCGTATCGGTTATTGGCCTGGACGACGGCACCAATAACACCATTCGTATTAGCCCAACCAAGCCTTTGGCCAGTACCACAAAATACATCGTGGTGGTAACAGGCAGTGTGAAAGCCAGTGACGGCAGGGATATTATTCCTTCCCTTAATTATGCCTCTATTCGTGGAACCGACCCTTTGGTTTCCGCCGCTTTAGCTCCAATACGCTCTCTGTTGCAAGGCGCTGAATTAATGGCCAGCACCATCATTACCTCGGGCGGCACCAACCTTGCGCCTATGGCTAAGGGGATCGCTTACTCATTCACCCATACTACCGGCGACCCGGATATGGTATTGAAATCCATGGCCGCACCAGGTTATTGGGCCCCGTCAGTAATTACTAATAATACGATTGCGGATGCAGTTATTGCTGCGGGTGGAATTGATCCCGCAGGTGTTGCAGATCAAGCTAAAATCTCAACTGCCATTTCAGTAGCTGATGCTGTTTTAACCACAGCAAACCCTGCTTTGGGTAACGCAACGGCCTATTCTCACCCTCGTGAGCGTGCTTTTGAATTAATTAAAAATGCAGGTGGTGCGGGTGTACATCAAATTCCTGTGGCGAGCTTAACTGCAGGGCTTATTGCGAATAATGTATTAATCAGCCAGGGCGCCATTGAGCTTCCTCAATACACACAATCATTGACTGTTGGCGCTTCCCAGCTTTGGTCTGCCAATACTTTAGTTGGTGCGGTATTGGACTCTGCGTTTGGACAGGCAGTTGGTACTACTCCACCAAAAGACAAAGACGGTACCAACAACGTGACCTATCGTTACCCATTTGCTCAAGAGCAACGCACTATTGTTACTCCTCTGTTCTTCATTGAGCCGATAGCTGATTCACTTGCTACCTTAATGGCTGCCAACGATGGCAACGGTGCCACTTCAGCTGCTGATTACAGAAGTATTGGGCCTGCGGGCACGGGTTGCGGCGAAAAGCCTGCCAATGGTTGGCCAGTTATTATCATGCAGCACGGTTTCCAAGGCGACCGTGCTGGTAATGCACTAAACGGCTCCAATATTGTGGATCGCACTTGCCACGCAGTGGTGGCCATGGACCTGCCTCATCACGGCATTTCAGCGACCAGTAGCTTGCTATCGCCAATGGGTGTTGATTATGTTGAAGCTGGAAGTGAGGCGTTTTACCCATTCGCAGCTGCTAAGGCGGCTATCGTAGCGGCTACAGCTGCTAATAGTACTATTTTAGATAGCCTTGCCGAACGCCATGAGAACTTCTACCTTAATTCCGCTACTGGCACAGTAGCCGCCATGGACTTTGGTGAAACTAAGGTCGGTGATTCAGGTAGCTTATACATTCGTTTAGATGTTTTACAACGAACTCGCGATAACCTTCGCCAGGGTGCTATGGATCAGATGAACCTAAACGCAACCTTGAGTATCATGGATATTAATGGCGATGATCAGCCTGATTTTGACGTAAGTAATGTAAGTTACATTGGCCATAGCTTGGGTGGTATTTCTGGTACTACGTTTGTTGCGGTTAATAATGACGCTACTGTGCAGCAATATAACGGTAAGACTAATGGTGGTAATCTGCCGCTTATCCAGCGCGCTATTTTGGCAACACCAGGTGGGCACCTAACCAAGATGTTTGAAAGTTCAGCGGCACTAGGGCCATCTTTAATTGGCGGTTTATCAGTTGCACTTGGTACTGGTCAGGGTACTACTACGATGGCGTCTTACCTGAAAACTGCGCAGGCCACGGATGATTCTGGTGATCCAATGAACTTCATCAGTGATTTGGCTACAGGTGGCTCATCGGCTACGCCTACTTTGATTATTGAAATGGTTGGTGATGGTACCGCTGGTAACATGAAAGATACCGTCGTTCCTACCAACGGCTTGGGCCCTTTACCGGATGGCACTGCTTTACCTGCAAGTGCGGTTTCTCCTCTGGTGGGTGCAGATCCTATGATTGCATTACTGGGTGCAGAGAACGTAGTCGATTCTCCAGCGGGTAACAAGCTAGTTGCTAAATATAACTCTGGTGACCACGGAACGTTTTCTTCAGCAAGCTCATTGCAAGTTTTTGCCGAGATGTTAAGCCAGACTATTCAGTTTATTTTAACCAGCGACGTGACCACTGTTGCTGATTCCACTGTTTTAGTTTCCGATGTTGCGGAATAAGACCTAAGCCAGGATGAATAATAGGAGGTCTGATATGAATAAGTTAAAGGTATTAACAATTCAGTCCTCTGATTTCCGTCCTCTGTGGTGTTCGTGACCCCATAAGATGCTCATTATCGTACCCGCAAACAACAATTCAATAAACGAGACCAGCAAAGCTGGCTGGACTCGTAAACTCGCCTTTGCTGGCAGGCGTTAGATTTTAAATATTCTGAGTTTAAGTATGAATAAGCAACAAATAGCACAATACATATCTTTATCTTCAATACCATTATCTGTTGTCTGGTTTGTAATCGAACCTAGTATTGAACCGATAATTGTAGCCCTTTTAGGTGTTTCTAATTTGGTGAGTACAGGGCTGCCATGGAGATACCGGAAATATAATTCAAACAAACAGTCTGGAACAGTTTCTTTTAACTATAACAAGAATAGTAAAAAGTATACGTTTGGAAGTGAAGAGTATGAATTTGAAACACAATGGTCGACTGCAAGTGATACCTCAATCCATGCCTATGCTCGTACACCAACTGTTAGTGAGTTGGCTGTTGTTACTGACAAAGCAAAAATATCTGAAATATCTGATACTTCGAGTTATGAATATACCGACACAGAGACTCCACAGAAGGGTGACATACTTGTATTAAAGAACAAGTATGGAAATTACGCAGGATTAAAAATAGTTAATATTAAAGACCGCTCAAGAAATGATGATACTGATGAGCTAACCGTAGAATACGTGATCAATACAGGTGGCTGCAGTGACTTTAGGAAATAAATCTAACAAGGTCGTGCAATCTGACATCCGGCAGTTGACGACGGCGTTATATAACTTGAGTTTCATAGTTACATCTTAAAGTTGTATCAGAAAGGAGTCTCAGAGTGACGGGTCGGTTGATTTATATAAGCTCATTAGATTTGGATTTTTAAATGGCAAAAAAAATAATACTAGTTCATGGATTAGGCGGCACTGCTGATGGTACTTGGGGGGAGTTCCCTGGTTTTCTAGAAAAAGATAGAGATCTAGATTTTGATATCGTCTCCTGTGGGTATGAATCTCCTAGCCTATGGAAGGTGTGGAAGCGGGCTCCAAGTATTTTGAATATTGCTAATGGGGTTCTTACAGATATTAAAGCTCGCTGTAATATAGAGAATGATGAGATTATTTTGGCTGGTCATAGTCTAGGAGGAATAATAGTAAAAAAAGTTCTTCTACTATTAGACAATAAGCGAATTTCCCACAAAATTGTGAAAGTATGCTTTTTTGATGTCCCACATGATGGCTCAGGTTATGCAAACGCTGGAAAGCATTTGGCATTTAGAAATCGTCATCTAAAGAGTTTGACCCGAGATTCGAGTGAACTAGTTGATTTAAATGATCAGTGGGTAAACAGCGGACTAAATAACTCACTAGACATATTGAGTATCATCGCGGCCAATGATGACATTGTCTCTTCTTCTAGCTCTAAGAGTATTTTTAGAGAGCATGAAGTTGAAACAATCAATGACGTTAATCATCGTACAATTGTCAAGCCAGAAAGTACGAACTCTTCATCATATATTGTATTTAAAGGTTTTATTTTAAAAAAAAATACCGTTG
>Ga0105359_10002877_pt1 | contig 14257 bp, 7 predicted proteins | sample GOMGulsemesocosm_6_FD_83659 | JGI IMG/M metagenome (GOLD analysis project Ga0105359, IMG submission 83659) | Methane-oxidizing microbial communities from mesocosms in the Gulf of Mexico - GOM8C Gulf of Mexico | ecosystem: Environmental > Aquatic > Marine > Cold seeps | place: Gulf of Mexico... | reverse complement strand
TGACAACTTAGCTGAAAACCCAGAAAGCTTTAAATTGGTGCTTGATCAAGACAGCGCAAGCATCACCAGCGCAAACTATGAAAATGTATTGGTTGATACCGCCGTTATTAGCACTGAAATTATTGATAATGACGCACCGCCAACTATTGATCTTGATGGTAGCCGTAGTGGCACTGGATACAGTACTACCTTCACTGAAAATGGCGCTGCGATAGCGATTGCAGATACTGACAGTTTGATTTCAGATGTGGATTCAGAAGTATTAACCAGCGCGACGATCACTTTGCATGGAACAAATAGCGAAGACGTATTAAGCGTGCTGGGTATGCCAAACGGTATTAGTGCGGCGGTTAGTGGTGACGGGCATACAGTGACCTTAACCGGTAACGCCAGTTTAAGTGATTATAAAACTGCTATTGAGGCGGTGCGCTTTAGCAATACTAGTGAAAATCCAGATACTACAATCCGAGAAGTCAGCGTGGTTGTAAATGATGGACAAAGCAATAGTAACACTGCTAGAACAACAATCGCGGTGATCCCTGTTAACGATGCGCCAATCGATCTAGATCATACTTACACAATCACTGATACATCAACCCCACTGACAATTGACTTCGGTGTCGATTTCGATTCTTCGCACAATAAATTGGTGTCAGATATAGAAGATGATGCTTCTGATACTGATGCAAAAAACACACTTGTTAAGTTGACTAGTTTACCTGACACGGGCTATTTATTTATTGATGTTGATAGCAATGGTGTTGGAATTCCAATTACTGAAACTTTTAATGAAAGTGGTCTAACTTACGCCCTTGATGAAATACAATATCAGGCCGGCAGTTCATATGAGCAACCAGCGGGTATTATATTAGGTACTCAAGGCGGTGAATATGTAGACTTATCCAATTGGGGATCTGATATATCGGATGATGAAAAAGTAATAACAAAAACAATAAACGATGATCAATTCGTCACTATTTCTAGTAATACAACTGCAATTACTCAATACAATCGACAAAAAAATCATGTCGGTATTGGCATTGGCGATCAAGATGGCAATGGTATCAACAAAGGAGAAACCATTACCGTCGACTTTACAGCAACTTCTGGCGTGTCCTCAGCGCAGATTGGCTTAGATGGTATAGGAGGCTCATTTGATCATGGCGCAGAAGCTTTCGTTGAAGTAACTGTAACGTTTACTGATGGAACGACGGGCCATTTCACATTACAAAAGCCCGATGGAGTAACAGGGAATAGCAAACTATTTCAGATTATTAGCATTGGTGATGGAGTTGCACATGATATCGATACTAATGGATTAATTATCGAATCAATGTCATTTGGTACGTCAGGTTTTATACATGACGAGCATGGCAATGATACTACTATTGATACAGGAGCTAACTGGGAACTGCGTTATATTGATGCACAGCTCGTGCAAGAAACCAGTTTTGAGTATGCAGCAGTTGATAGTGATGGTCTAGACGGTAATGGCGCCACTATTGCCATAAAGATAACACCGGATTTAGCCAATAACCAACCTCCAGTTGCCTCAGAGGACGTTGCGACGGTAAGCGAAGCTAGCCAGAATAATATCATTAACGTATTAATCAATGATAATGACCGTGAACATGATGTCTTAACTGTAACCTCTGCATCAGCGGCTAATGGTGTAGCGACAATACGTGACGATGGTCAATTGTCTTATACCCCCGATGCTGACTTTGTTGGGACTGAGACGATAACTTATACCATCAGTGATGAACAGGGTGGTACAGACACCGCGACTGTTACTGTGACTGTATTGGGGGCTGATGACGACAGCAATACTATTTATGAAGCGGCATTAACTACCGCGACAGAAGCCGTGACAGTGACAGGCAATATTTTTGATAACGATGGTTTATTGGCCGACCGTACTCTAGTGTCGTTTGGCGATGAAACACCTGAAAGTCAAGGTAATGTCACAATTACAACGGTAGATGGCAACATACTTACGGTTGACGGTGAAGGTAATTATACTTATACCCTAGTTAATCCAGTTACTCATGCTTCGGATAATGGCAACAATGAATTTAACGATAGCTTTAGTTACGTTGTCAACTCGGATGGAGTTGATTTAACTGCAAACTTGAATATCAGCATTGTTGACGATACACCAACGGATGCCAATATTTCTCATACCACTACGATTGTGAGTGCCAGTGCAACAACTAATTTAACCTTTATTGTTGACCGTTCAGGTAGCATGAACCAAGCAGATATGGATGCTACTGAAGATGCAATTAAAGAACTGATCACACAATATCAGCAATTTAGTAATGTAATGATAAATGTCGTGTCTTTTTATAGAAGTGGGTATTCAAATAGTGGCTGGGATGAAGTAAATGCAGATGATATCAACTTAATTGCTAGTAGCCCTAGTGAGTCGACTAATATCTCGGGTGGTTTAAATGGCGCTATTGTAGCCTATAACAGTGAAATACCGGCAGATCAAGACGTGGTTTATTTCTTTGGCGATGGCCAGGATAATGTTGATCGAGATAATTTTGATGCAGCTATTGTTGATTGGACAGCGTTTTTAGCAACAGGCGAAGTTGATGCTTTATTCTCTTACAGTGTTAATTCCGCAAGCGTAATCGCAGACATCAAAGCAGTCGCGGACTCTGCAACAGGTTCTGTGCACCGTGATGCCGTAAATGTAGAGAACGTTGTTGACCTTACCGATGCGGTATTAAAAGACATTGTTCATATTGACAGTGGCGATCTATTTAGCGATACAGATATTGCAAACCAGATTGATTTTGGTGCTGATGGTGGCCGAATAGAATCGGTCGCACTTGAAGGTGTTACTATTACTTATGATCCAAATAATCCGATTCAGAATATTAATGGTGCGTCAGGGGTTTACAGTATTAACTTTGATACAGGAACTTACACTTATTCCCTAAACGTTGTGCAATCGAATTTCGCTGCCCACACCGATCTATTAATAATAGATGTTATTGATAATGATGGTGATCACGCTAATATAACATTTAGCCATGATGTTGATTTTGTAATACCTCAGGTCATTGAGTCAATTAGTGAAGCTCATGCAGCCGAAAATACTAACTTTGAGTTTAATGTATTATTAAATCTTATTGCGAGTAGTAACGAGAGCTATAATCTCAGTTTGAACATCGATGGCAACCCAGTTACTTTATCAAGTTTAAGCATAAACTTTAGCGACGGCGTTATTTTAAATAGTAATGGCACTATTACTGTTCCAGTTGGAGTTCAAAGTTTCACGGTAACTGCATTAGGTATCGCTGCTGGGGAACAATTGAGCCTAACTATTTACAATAGTGAAAATACTGTTACTGCTAATGGTATTGTTGATGCATCTGAAACTCTAAACATAGATTCTATTGCCTCAGAAGTTAACCAAGGTGCTGGTCATGACACTATAAATACTACCCACATCTATAGTAACGCTCAAATTTCAACGGGTGCTGGTGATGACACAATAGAAACCTATGGTATCTATCATCAAGCTCAAATATTAATGGGTACAGGTGACGACACATTAGTAATTACCAGCTCTCAGGCCACCACGTCACAAGAAATTAACCTTGGTGATGGCCAAGATACACTTAAGTTATCTGGCGTGTCATCGAGCCACTTTAGTGGTTTAAATACTTCAAACAGCGAAGTTACTGTTGACTCAAATGGTGTCCAGAGCATAACACTGACTAATGGCTCTAATGTTAGTATGACAGTACGCAGCGCTGAAACTATTGTGTTTAGTGATGCTACGTATCAATACAACTCAACAACGCAGCAATATGATCCTATCTCTGGTAGCAGCAGTGCCACAATCATCGACGGCATCATCGCCGGTTTACAATACAATACTTCATCAGGTGTTAGCGGGCTTACGAATGCTGACGGTAGTTTCGACTTTAATACTGGCGATGTTGTCACCTTTAGCATTGGCACCGTTGTTATTGGTGATATCGACATGTCACAAATAACCGATGGCCAGGTGTTCTTACAAGATATAGCTCAACTCGACCGTAGCGATATGAGCGACCAGTATGTTGAAAACATGGCGGTACTGTTGCAATCACTTGATGATAACGGTAATGCGTATGACGGCATTGTGATTACTGATGATATCCGCGCAGCCTTCTCCGATGATAACTTCGACTTAGCAACAATCACCGAACAAGAGTTGATGGCCATTATCTTCGATGAAACAGGCCGTGAGGCGATATCAGAAGAAGATGCAATGGAGCATGTTGGTGACATGTTAGAGGAATACGCCAATATAACGTTAGAGAAGCAAGTGGCTGATAGCGACTCAACTGATATATTTAACTGGTTAAGTGAAGATACCGCTAGCGATGCTTCACCAACTGAGTTACTTGTTAGTTCTCAATCAAATATTGATGAGACATTAGAATTAAGCGATGTCTTATTAACAACCACTGAGGACTCTTTAGAGCAGTATTTAGCCGATAACTTTGATGAAGTCGATAACGATGGACAAAGTGAGGTAGGACAGCAGACATTAGCTGAGCCGGTGTTGGAAGATATCGATTTGAGTAAAACTGCTGGCACTGAACCTGTTGTCATTGTTAATGGTTTACTTAACCCGGCAGAGGGCGCGTTGATCGTTAGTTCAGCAGTTGATGAGCGCTCAATTAGTCTTGATGACGATTTAAGCAATGGTTTTGACCATTAATACCAATAGCTATTAATACAGGCCCCGTTTGTTGGGGCACTGTGTTAATCTATCCCAGTTCTGCAGTGTAATAACATTTATGTTCAATTACTTAGTATGACGACCGTAGTAGCTATTTAGAGGAAAAAGTTTTAGTGCAAAAATCGGCAGCAACGACATCAGCACGGTGGACCATTAATCCATCTCAACAGATTAATGACGATCCGTTAATTGATTGTTTGGTATTACTGAGTGAGCATTTTGGCAACCCGTGTTCAGCGCCTGCATTGGCGGCTGGTTTGCCATATAGTGGTCAAACGTTATCCCCGGAATTATTGCCCCAAGCTGCGGCACGAGCGGGTTTAACGGCTAAATTAACCCGTAAAGGGCTAAATGAATTACCTGCAATGCTATTGCCTTGCATCTTACTGCTAAAAGATCAAAAGGCTTGTGTTGTTCACCAGCTTAATATTGAAAACAACATTGCTATTGTCTCCTTGCCGGAAACTGGTGGCCAAGAGCAATTAACTATTGAGCAATTAGAATCGATTTATGTCGGATATAGCTTTTTAATTAAACAGCAATATCGCGGTGATCGTGATTTTGATGTTCACCTTAATGATGCAAGCGAGCATTGGCTGTGGCAGCATATTAAAGAATCTGCGCCTATTTACCGTGATGTTATTATTGCGTCGATTTTAGTCAATATCTTTGCGTTAGTCTCACCGCTATTTGTGATGAATATTTACGATAAAGTGGTGCCTAATCTCGCCTTTGAATCACTGTGGGTTTTGGCTATTGGCGCCAGCATTGCTTATATATTCGACTTAATTTTGAAACAACTCAGGGCGTATTTAATTGATGTTGCCGGAAAAAAAGTTGATATTCAGGTCTCTTCCAAACTATTTTCTAAAGTGATTGGTATTCCACTTGAGAAACGAGCGCCAAGCATTGGTGGCATGGCCCGTCAACTTAGTGAATTTGACAGTGTTCGTGATTTTTTGTCATCAGCCACTATTACTGCTTTAGTCGACTTACCCTTTGCCGCACTTTTTATGGTAATTATTTGGCTAGTTGCAGGCGATTTGGTGTTGTTTCCAATCGCTGCCACAATCTTAATTTTGGGTTACACAGTGCTAATACAGCCCAAATTACGTGCAGCGATTGAAGAGACCAATAAATTTTCTGGGTTACGCCATGGTCATCTTATTGAATGTTTAAGTTCACTCGAGTCGATTAAAGCCAACGGTGCAGAAGGGGTGATTCAAAACGCATGGCAACAAATGGTTGGCCATACCTCTAGCTGGCAGCTTAAATCAAAGATTATTACCAATAAAGTAACGAATTTTGCCAGCTTTATTGTACAAATTTCGGTGATAGGCGTGGTGGTTTTAGGGGTTTACCGCGTATCAGATAATTTGATTTCAATGGGCGGCATCATCGCTGCGGTCATGTTGTCGAGCCGCGCTATTTCACCAATGGCAAAATTGGCGTCGCTAATGACCCGCTCAAATCAAACCATTAGCGCTTTACGACAACTCAATGGCCTGATGGAACAAGAGGGCGAGTTTGAAGATAAAGCTCACTTGGTTAGTCGCAACAAACTGGCGGGAAAAATTGAGGCTGAACACCTTGGTTTTACTTACCCTGAAAGTGAAAAACCGGCGCTTTACCCCTTATCTATTTCAATTAAACCCGGCGAGCGCATTGCGATTATTGGCCGTAATGGTTCAGGAAAAACCACCTTAGCTAAGGTCTTGCTTGGACTTTATTTACCGACAGCGGGCAATTTACGATTTGATGGTTTAAATCATCAACAGATCCATCCGAGCGATTTACGGCATAATTTTGGGTATTTGCCGCAAGACATTACCTTGTTTCATGGCACTATTCGTGACAATATTTTATTTGGCACGCGACAGGTATCTGAATATCAGCTGATCCGTGCGGTTCAGTTGTCAGGCGTCAGTTTGTTTACTGATCATGATACCCAAGGGTTAGATCAGCAAGTGGGCGAAGGGGGCAAGGCTTTGTCACGCGGTCAGCGTCAATCTATTGCATTGGCGCGAGCGATTTTGAATAATCCGGCGATCTTATTATTAGATGAACCGACAGCCAGCTTAGATGCGCGAGCAGAAAAGTTATTTATTGAATCAATTAACGCCACGACACAAGACCGAACTTTGTTATTAATAACCCATAAAATGCATTTATTAAGCCTAGTAGACCGGATTATTGTACTTGATCGCGGCAAAGTGATTGCCGACGGCGCTAAAGACGCAGTTTTGGCGCAACTAAAAAGTGGCAAGATCAAGCAGGGGAACGCGTAATGAAGGTTACCCAACAAGATCTTGAAATGGCCGACGACGTTTATGGCGCCATGCTTAGTGAGGTACCAAGCTTACACCGTTTAACAATTTGGTCATTGGCCGGATTAATGGCAAGCTTTATTGTGTGGTCATACTTTTCATCGTTAGATCAAGTGACATCGGGCCAAGGTAAGATTATTCCGTCATCACAGGTTCAAATAATCCAAAGTTTGGATGGCGGTGTGTTGCAAAAACTTTTTGTGCAAGAAGGCATGCAAGTAACTAAAGATCAGCCGTTAGCCCGAATTGATGATACCCGATTTCGTTCTGATTTTGAGCAGCAAAAGCAAGAGGTTGATAGCCTTAGAGCCAATATTATTCGTTTACGAGCCGAGCTTGGCAGTATTTTAATTGGTGACGCCATTGATTGGGAGTTGCAAATATCCATTACTAAAAAGAACTTGAGTTTTCCAGAAGATCTTACTTTGAGCGCCCCGCTATTAATTGAGCGCCAGCAAGATGAATATAATGGACGACTTGACAGTTTAATCAATCAGGTAGCCATCCAAGCGCGGCAAATCCAACAACGGATCCAAGAAGTTACCGAACTAGCCTCTAAAGTTCAAACCTTAAGAACTAGTTATAACTTAGCCAAAAAAGAGCTCAACTTAACCAGACCACTTGCCGCTAAAAATATTGTGCCGAAAGTTGAATTGTTAAAACTAGAACGCAGTGTCAATGACATCAAAGGAGAGTTGAACTCGGTACGTTTATTAAAACCAAAATTGCAGGCGTCGGTTGAAGAAGCCACACTGCAACGCCGCGATGCGGTATTGGTTTATCGCACCAAGGCGCGAGCCGAGCTCAATGAACTGCAAAGCTCTTTGTCTAAAATGACTGAAGCCCAAGTAGGCGTTAAAGACAAAGTCACAAAAGCGTTAATTACCTCGCCAGTTATTGGTACTATTAAAACTATTCATATCACCACACTAGGTGGGGTGGTACAGCCGGGGCAAACGATAATTGAAATAGTACCAACCGAAGACATGTTACTCGTTGAAGCAAAAATTAAACCCAGTGACATCGGGTTTATTTATCCGGGTTTACCAGCCGTGGTAAAAATAACCGCCTATGACTTTGCACGTTACGGTGGCTTGACGGGCAAGGTTGAACATATTAGTGCCGACACTACTCAAGATGAAGAGGGCAATAGCTTTTACTTAATTCGAGTAAGAACCGACGCCTCTAGCATTAAAAATAAAGCCAATGAAGAAATGAACATCATTCCCGGTATGATGACAACAGTTGATGTTATTACCGGCAAGCGTACAATTTTAGAATACATATTAAACCCTATATTACGGGCGCAACAAGCAGCTTTGCGGGAGCGCTAAACAGCAATGAATAGCACAGAATTAAATAAGCATGGAGTTTTCATGGAAGACACAATTTGTAATAAGTATAAAAAGACGGCTTTGGCATTGTTATGTCTAAGCACTATAGGCTCAGCAAGCGTTAAGGCGCAAAGCCTAGAGCAAGCTGTCGCACAGGCGTTAGAAACACACCCTGACATTAGACAATCATTTGCTAAATTTAAATCTTTAGAGCAACAAATTGATCAAGCAAGCGCGGGATATTTACCGACCATAGATGTAACGGCAGGATATGGTTACGAATATACCGATACCCCGGGCAGTCGTCGTTCGGCTGGTAGCAATACTGAAGATTCAACAACAGATCTAAAACGTGGTGAGTTTGGTCTTAGTCTCAAGCAGATGTTATTTGACGGCTGGTCTACTAGCTATAATGTCGAACGAACTACGCTTGAAGCGCATGCAGAGCAGTGGACCTTGTTTAGTACCGCAGAAGACCTAGCCTTAGCAGTATCACAAGCGTATTTGAACTCTATAAAGACCGAGCAATTATTAGCTTTATCCGATAAAAATATTGAGTCTCATCAGGAAATTTACGAGCAAATTAAAGAGCGTACTGATTCTGGTTTTGGCAGTGTCGCTGACTTATCTCAGGTAACGGGTCGTTTGGCACGTGCGCAATCAAATAATATGGCTGCCCGTAATAATTTACGTGACGCAACTAGCCAGTATAAGCGTTTGACTCAAATTCAACCCTCTGATTTGGTTATTCCTGTACCCGACGCTGATATGTTACCAGTAAGCTTAGAATCGGGCCTTAGTTTTGCACTATCGAATCACCCAGTGATTAAGTCTGCCGGACAAGATATTAAGGCAGCTAGAGCGTATAAAGCGGTTACCGAGGCTAATTATTACCCACAGATATCGGTGGAATTAAATGCCAACGCTAACAACGATATTCGCGGTGAAGATGGCGACAATAGTATTGGCAGTGTGGGTGGCCACAGTAATGATTTTAGTGCGATGGTTAAAATGAGATTTAACCTTTATGCGGGCGGAGAAAACCGGGCGCAGCAACGTGGTGCCGCTTATCAAATAAATATTGCCAACGAAATAAATCAAGGTGCTCATCGTCAAGTTATTGAAGGTTTTGAACTTGCTTGGAATGCCTATGAGGTACTTGGTTCGCAAATGCAATTTATTCAACAGCATGTGGTCGCAGCTAAAGAAACTCAGATATATTACGAACAGCAATTTAAACTAGGTCAGCGTAGTTTGCTTGATTTACTCGATACCGAAAACGAACTATTTAAAGCTCGCCAAGACTATCTTGATGCGCAATTTAATGAGCTTAGTGCGAGATACCGCTTATTAAATGCCAGTGGTTTATTACTTGATTCGTTGAGAGTGACCCGTTCGAGTGCGTGGCAGGGTGAGCATACCTTCCCTGAAATTAAGAGCCCAGCAACTAATACTCAAGGAACGAATGCCCAATGAAAAAAATAACTAATCCAGCACAATGGTTGCTACTGAGCGCCATGGTGATGCTAACGGCTTCGTGTGCTGATCTTAAATTAGTGTCGATGGACTCTACTACGCAAATTAATGACTTACGAGACTTTGACCGTGACGGCGTTATTGAAGCCAGAGAAGAATGTGACGAAACCCTAACTGGTTCAACGATTAATAATGTTGGCTGTGGTCAAAGTATGCCTGCGAACCAGAGTATGTTGCTTGATATAAAATTTGCTAACAACTCGTCAGAAATTCCGGTCAGTGACTTCGGTCAGATTGAGCAAGTTGCTGTCTTTTTAGAAAAATATCCTAATAGCCAAGTGGTCATCGAAGGACACACCAGTAAAGTTGGTTCGCAGGAACTTAATCAGAAACTATCAGAGCAACGGGCGTTGGCATTAGCAGCGGCACTTGTTAATGAATTCTCTATTTCCCAGTCACGAGTTGCGACTGTAGGTTATGGTTTTTCTCGTCCGAAAAATTTCGGTGATAGCGACGATGATCATGCAATAAACCGTCGGATTGTTGCTGAATTAAGCGGTAAACGTCAGGTCAATGATATGATTTGGACTATTTATACCGTGGACGATATTGAATAAATTAGAGCAACTCGATGACTTTTAGGTCTAAGGTTCCGACAAAACTGTTTAGTTCAGTATCATTACTGACCGCGACGGTGGTGCTAGTATCGACGCTTTATGCGGCACCGCCTTCGTCACTCAACAGTGGTAAAATTGTCAAAGCATTGGCAAAAAACTATGGCGATCGCGCGGCTAAGCGTGGTAATGCCTGGTTTAAATTAATGGCGTCAAGTCAGGGTGATTCGACTCAAGAAAAACTCTATAAAGTGAACCGATTTTTTAACTTATTTCGGTTTGTTGATGATATTAAACTGTGGGGCCTGAAGAACTACTGGGCAACACCGGTTGAGTTTATTGGGGTTAATGGCGGTGATTGTGAAGATTTTTCGATTGCCAAATATTTTACCCTTTTAGAGCTTGGTGTGCCGCAACAAAAAATGCGCATTACCATGGTTAAGGCAACCACCTTAAATCAATATCACATGGTATTAGCCTATTACGAAACGCCTGGCTCTATTCCGTTAATCTTAGATAACATTATCGGGAAAATTAAACCGGCAACTAAACGTAAAGATTTAATCCCTGTTTACAGCTTTAACGGTACTCAGTTATGGCTTAATAAACAAAAAGGCCGAGGCGTGCTTGCGGGCAAGTCATCGAAACTAAAACGCTGGAATAGCCTACGTAAGCGGCTTAATGGTTCAAAGTTAAAGCAGCCGAAGCTAAAATTGGAGTAATACAGTAATGACCCTGTTTCAACAAATCAATTCGTTACTATTTGGATTGTTTTTATTAGTGATGACCAGTTTGGTTTATTTTCAATTTACCCAGACTCGTGATTTCATGAACGATCAAATGGCATCGGATCTTAACAATACCAGTACCTCGCTGGGATTAATGCTGCAGCCGCATCTCGAAACTGGAGATTTAGTGGGTGCAGAAACATTAATCAATGTTATTTTTGAGGGTGGATTCTACCGAAAAGTGACCTTGACTTGGTTAGCGGATCAAAAAGAGCAAACGTGGGAAAACCCAGTGGTGATCGATGGTGTACCACAATGGTTTATTGCGCTTGATTTATTTGGTCATCAGAGTAAAGAAAGTTTGATTACCTCTGGTTGGATGCAGCTAGCTACTCTTAAAATTGAAGCTCACCCAGCATTAGGTTATCAAGAGCTGTGGCGTGTAATGAACAATACACTAATGATTTTATCATTGCTTTTTCTGATAGCTATTGTCATTTTACGGATAAGATTAAAGTTTATTCTCAAACCGTTGCATAATATTGCTATTTACGCCAAAGAAATCGCCGAGCAGAACTTTACCAGTGAAATGGCTGCGCCGAGCACGACCGAATTAAAAGAGGTGGTGGTGGCTATTAATTCAATGTCTGGCCAGCTCAAAAAAGTATTTACCACCTTAGATGACGAGGTTAATAAATTAAAGCAAGTTAATTTAACCGACCGAGTCTCTGGTCTGCCTAATCGGGCGCATTTGTCGGGTCAAATTACCAGCTGGTTAACCGATCCCGGCTATGGCGGTCTTATTTTAGCGAAACTTGACTGGTTAGATGACATCCACAGTAAATATGGTTATCAGGTCCGCGATGAAACGATAAAAGTATTGGCACAACGCATGGGATCTGAGCTGCAAGCGGTAGCACCAAGTGTAATAGCACGTATTGCTAATACCGAGTTTGCGTTTTTAGTTAACAAAGGTGATCGTCAGCAGATTGAAACCTATCAACAATCATTGATCCGCTTAATTAATCAGGAAATGTCCAAAGCTGGGTGTGAGCCCAATACTAATTATGCATTGGGTATTAGTGAACGAACTGATGAGATGAAGCTGTCAGACATCTTGTCTAGTGCCGATAACGCTTTGCAACAAGCGTTAAAAAGTAATCACATTAGTCAGTGGTATGATACCCAGCAACAGCAACAATATAATCGTGAGCAATGGCGTGAAAAGCTACTCCATGCGATTAGTAACAATCAGTTTTTGTTCCAATGGCAGCCTATTACTAACATTAATAACAATGAGACAATGCAGCGAGAAGTATACTGTCGCTTAAACATTGAAGAAGAGATTGTTAATGCGGGTAAGTTTATGCCTTATATTGAGCTGTTATCGTTAGGAAGCAGGCTTGATCGTTGTTTATTAGAAACTATCGTTCAAAACAATGTGTTAAATATGAGTTATGAACCAGTAGCAATTAATTTAACCCATGACAGTATTAACGATGGTGAGTTTCACCTTTGGTTAGGAAAATTCTTAAGTCAATTGCCACAAGCCAGTGCGATTCATTTTGAGATCCCAGAATCTGCCGCTATTAGTAACTTAGAGCAGTGCCAAACCTTAAGTAGCATCATTCGAGATAACGACGCTAAATTAGGTATTGATCATTGTGGTCGTCAAATGGACTCATTAACGTACTTGCAGCAATTGAAGCCACATTACGTCAAACTAGATCAATCGTTTGCTTTTTATGACAAATCTGAGCAAAACAATGAACTGTGCCGGGCGTTAATTAATGTCTTAAAGGGATTAGATATCGAGGTCATAGTGACAGCGATTGAAGATAATGATCAACTCGACAACTTTAAGACACTGCGAGTCGATGGTTATCAAGGTTACATTGCGCCACCACAAGATATCACGGCGACCAGAGTCGATAGCTGAAACAATTGAGTTAAAAAAATGCCGAGCCTAATTAATATTAGGCTCGGCATTTTTGTATCGATTAATGTAATGGAATTACTATTATTTGCCTTTACTGGCTAATTCTTTCTCTAAGCTTTGGCACATATCAAGAGCTGGCATAATACTCTCTGGTGACCCAATTTGTTTGGCTGGTACGCCGGCGACTGTAGTATGAGGTTTGACGGCTTTTAGTACGACACTGCCAGCACCTACTTTTGCACCTTGGCCAATTTCGATGTTGCCTAGAATCTTAGCCCCAGCACCAATTAATACACCGGCCCGTACTTTTGGGTGACGGTCACCCGTTTCTTTACCAGTACCACCTAAGGTCACACCTTGTAACAATGAGACGTTATCTTCAACAACGGTTGTTTCGCCAATGACAATGCCGTTAGCATGGTCTAGCATTACTCCCTTACCAATAACGGCAGCAGGGTGAATGTCGACATCAAAAGTTTCTGATATTCGGCTTTGTACATAAAGCGCAAGATGGCGGCGGTCATCTTGCCATAACTGATGGGCTACTCGATAACCTTGTAAGGCCATAAAACCTTTTAAATAAAGCAATACTTCAGGGTAACCAGAAATGGCAGGATCACGCTCACAGACCGCCTGCATATCGCGGCTGGTATTGTGTAAAATAGCGGTTGGTTTTGCAAACTCTTGATTGAAGAGTTGTTCGAGCTGATTGGCTGGCATATAGGTGTCAAATAACCGACTGGCCAAAATATTACTCAGTGCCGCGCCTAAAGAAGGCTGGTCAATTAGGTGGCCGCGATAAAGATTGGCCAATAAAGGCTCACTTTCAATCGCAACAGTGGCTTGTTCTAATATTTTTTGCCAAAAAGATTCAATATTCATAAAACTTGATGTTAGGACGGGATAATAGGTCACTTTGCCATGAGGCCAATTGAAGGGCAAGATTTTTTACTTATAAGTTATTATAGTTATACCCGTGCCACTTGAAAATGCAGGTTTGTGAGCTTGGGTAGGATGCGAGTACAAGGCATGATTTTTAATTCATGGTTATTCCCTGATTATGAATCATAACGCGGTATTCGTTTTCTA
>Ga0105359_10002870_pt1 | contig 14268 bp, 14 predicted proteins | sample GOMGulsemesocosm_6_FD_83659 | JGI IMG/M metagenome (GOLD analysis project Ga0105359, IMG submission 83659) | Methane-oxidizing microbial communities from mesocosms in the Gulf of Mexico - GOM8C Gulf of Mexico | ecosystem: Environmental > Aquatic > Marine > Cold seeps | place: Gulf of Mexico... | reverse complement strand
TTTTGCGTTCTAGCCTTTAGAGAACCGCAATGACCGGTATGATATTGATTGCTCTCCCTGGCCTCGGCAATATGCTCCCAGCATTGCTCTACTACCGACATCCATGTCGGCACGTCGCTGACGTAGTCAGTGCAACCCAACCAATAGACCGCTTAGCAGTACAGTCACAGATATTGCCAGACGCATATCTCGGAATGTTTCCTTCGTCCTCCGGACTAAGGGACAGTCCTCACGGAAACTTTAGGTACTATCCAATCCTTTTTTCGTTCTAACCTTTAGAGAACCGCAATGACCGGTATTGATATTGATTGCTTTCACTCGCCTCGGCAATATGCTCCCAGCATTTCTCTACTACCGACATCCATGTCGGCATGCCGCTGACACAGTCAGTGCAACCCAGCCAATAGGCCGCTTAGCGGTACATTCACAGCCATTGCTTTATTCCCGCGTACCAAAATTAAAGTCTCATATATTTAAAACCTGTTTGATATAGACTCGACTCCATCGCCAGTCTCTTGCGGAGCAAGTGCAACCCAGTCAATAGACCGCTTAGCAGAACAGTCAAAGGTTTTACCCGACTAATCAACTGAATAAGTCATCTGTAATAATTCCGCGTTGTTTCATGCCATTTAACCCTTGGAGCCCACCTGTGTGAATTAGTGTGATTGAGCTCCCTGGTTTGAAATAGTCATTTCGTACTAGATCGTAAAACGCATACATCATTTTTCCGCTATAGACAGGTTCAAGTTGAATTTTGTGACTTTGATAAAATTGTTTAATAAAATCTAAAAGTTGTGGCGTTATTTTTCCGTAACCCCCTTGATGATATTGCGTAACAAAGTCCAAATTTTCATCTGTCGTTTGTGAAAGCTTCAAGATATCCTCAATTAAGTATTCGGCATTTTTTAAAACAGCAATGCTAACGACAGTTTGATTCTTCGTAATTGCACTTAATAGACCAGCCGTTGTTCCTCCACTACCACAGGGGCAAATTATATAATCGGCGTTTGCTGATGGAATTTCAGAAACTAATTCCTTCACTCCCTTCATTGCATGTGCATTGCTCCCCCCCTCAGGAATTATCATAGACTGCGGGTATTGTTGCTCAATGCTTTTTAAGTACTCCAATTCATGGCGTTTCTTATAGTCAATTCTTGAAATGAATTTAAGCGTCATTCCAGCGGCTTTCGCGTGTTTCAGAGTTGGGTTATCTGGATCAAATTCACCGCGTATAATACCTAGTGTCTCGAACTTATATAATTGACAGGCAGACGCAAGGGCGTGTATGTGGTTTGAATAAGCACCACCAAAAGAAATGAGCAATTTTTTATCGGATCGCTTGGCTTCAATTAAATTGTATTTAAGTTTGCGCCATTTGTTGCCAGATATTTGAGGATGAATTAAATCATCACGCTTTATGAATACATTGAGGCGGTGATGTTTAAATAAAGGGTCGCTAAGTTGTTGTAAAGGCGAATTTACTTTTGAATTTAACAAAATATTGTTATCCATGTTGATAAAATCCACTAATTGCTTGCATGACAGGTTTAATTAGGGATAATCATAATTATCAATTATTTGACACGTCAAGGAAATGTCTAAGTGTTAGCTAAGCTGTTCAATCGAAAGCAATCAGTTACAGACTGTAAAATGAGTATTGTTATTCAGCCGATGAGCGTGACTGTAGCTATTACTTCGCCTGAAACTTGCTATGTTAAACAGTTACCTTGCCCCGATCAAAATTATGCTAATACTATTGCTAACTTGGCTCAAGAGCAAGAGGTCGTCAATGCAAGTTGCTATATTGTCTTGGCGCACGGAATGTATCAGATTGCCCAAATTGACAAGCCAAATGTCCCAGAAAATGAATATAGTAAAGCTTTAGGGTTTAGCGCCAAAGATTTTTTTACTATTTCAGCTGAGAACCAGCTGCTTGACTATTATCAGAATGTCAGCAATATCCCAAATAACAATAAACTAAACGTAGTGGCGTGTGATAAAGCAATTATTTCGCCAATTTTAGATGTATTGCAAGATATAGACGTGACTTTAATTGGTATTTCAATTGAGGATATTGTACTTACAAACTTCGTCACAGAAGAACATGCAAACCTAATTATCTTTCATAACCCTGGATCACAATTATTATTAGCAATTGTTAAAAATGGTCAGTTATGTTTTAGCCGACATATACATGGTTATGACAACTTGCATCAGTTAAGTGAAGTTGACTTTGAATCCGGTATTTTAAGTAATTTAGGGCTCGAAGTTCAACGCTCTATTGATTATGCAATCGGGCAACTAAAACTAGAATCGGTGGCTAATATCTATGTCTCTGTGCAGAATTTTGATGCGGATAGTATCGTTAGTAGCCTCCAAGAATTATTTGATATAAATGTGTCATTATTATCGCCGAATAAAAATGAAGATTTCATTCGTTTTCCAATGAATTTTGCCGCGCTGCAAGAACTTGATTTTCAAAGGGCATCTAAATGAAAACTCGCATTAATCTGTATTTACCACATTTAAGGCCTGTTAAAGAGTTCTTATCGTTAAAGCAGAGTGTCTCATATATGCTAATGTCTATTGCATTGATGATGCTTTTAGGTTTTGGATTGGGTTATATGAACGATGCTCTTAATACGGCTAATGGGGTTCTGAAGCAAAAGTTAGCTGTACAGCAAGGTCTGTTGACACAAAGGGCTAATGAATTAGCTACTGTGACGGTTAACACTCCTCTCGTTAAAGAAATCGCCTTTGTTAAATCAGAAATTAAAGAGAAGAAAAAAGTATTAGCAGTGTTAGATACTGAGTATAAAGGTAATGTTGGTTTTTCGCCTATATTTGATGGTTTAGCGTCGGTTCAAATGACTAATACTTGGTTAACACGTATCACGAGTAAAAAAGGTCTACTCAATTTTGGTGGTCGAGCACTGCACTCTCAAGATATTCCTCGATGGGTAAATGCGCTTGAACTGTCTTCCGTATTTAGTGGTATGCGGTTTTCTCATCTAGAAATTAAGCGCCAGGACGGAATATTACATTTTACCCTGAGTAATAACCCTGAGTTCTTGATTGAAGGCGAACAATAATGACTTGGGAAACACTTCAACAAAAACATGCTAGCCTATCCATTCGTGAAAAAATATTGGTGTTAGTCTCAGCTGTTATTTTAATTAGTTTTACGGCTATCAATTTTGTTATTGAACCTATGTTTATTGAATATTCTGATTTGAAGCGTATGCAGGTTTCAACTCAACAAGACATCAACAATATTAAACGGGAAGTTGCAGCAATCGACGCTAAATTGTCTGCCAATCCACTTGAAGAGATTAAAAAACAGCTTGCAGCATTAAATAAACAACATAAATACCATGTTGAAGAATTAAAACGTTATCAGTTATCGCTTATATCGAGTCACGAAATGGCAACGTTGATTGAAGAAATTGTCCATGAAAGTGAAAAAATTGCATTGCTTTCTTTGACATCAAAGCAGCCTAAAGTGATTTTGTCGCAGGGGGGTGAAGTTGGAGATGAAGCTTTATTATATCGCCATGCTATAGCTATTCAAATGAAAGGGGAGTATTTTTCACTACTCAATTTCATGAAAAAAATTGAAAAGAAAGAACAATCTGTATTGTGGGGTGAGATAGATTACCGTGTTGAACAATATCCGGCGGCCATCATATCTTTTGAAGTTTATACAATAAGTACGGATAAGGAGTTCATCGGTGTTAAAAAATAAGCGATTGTGGGTGATCTTAAGCCTATCGTTTGTATGGCATGGAAATTTACTGGCTATGGGGGATCCTACCAAACCACCGTTGTCGGTTCAATTGAAGAAGTCAACTCCAAGTAAAGAACTAAAAAAAATAGAACGGCCTCTGTTATTAAATGCAATTAAAATTGAAGGCGCACACCGACTAGCAGTGATCAATGGTGAGCACTATCGAGTTGGGCAAAAAATAGGTAAGAGTAGAGTAAAGTCTATTTCATTAAATAAAGTGGTGCTCGGTTCAGGTAAGACTTTGTCTTTATTTGATAATGCACAAGTTCATGTCGCGAAAAAGGGTTATTAATCGATGTCTCGAGTTAGTTTTAGTAAATTGGCCATTGCGTGCACCGCTTTTTCGTTAGTTGGTTGTCAAATGACAGCGATTGATTATGAGAAACAGCAAATCCAAGAATCGGTCATTGCTCAGAGTAAGCCACAGCTTAAAAAAACAGTACCCTTCATTGTCCCTGATGCTATTCAGCAGAAAATGATGCCGTCGGCAGTTAATAAACCATTGGCTGTTTTGGAGCGTCGTTTTGATATTGCTGCAAATAATGTAGATGTTAAAAGCTTTTTCTCAAGCTTGGTTGAGCAAACGCCTTATAGTGTGGTCTTCCACAATGATTTAACTGGAATGCTATCTTTGCAGCTAAAACAGGTGACACTCAATGAAACATTAGAAACCGTTGCCGAGCTCTATGATTATAGCGTTGAAAAAAGAGGGAAAATATTACAGATCTCCCCAGCTCGTTTAACGACAGAAACTTTCAGCTTTAATTATTTAATGATTAAACGAAATGGGAACTCACAAACAAGCATATCTTCTGGCGGCATTACGCAAAGTCAAAATAGAAATAACAATAATAGTAGCGGTAGTAATAACGGAAACAGCAGCAATAACTCTAATGGCAATAGTGGTAATGGTTCTAATAACAACAGCAGTGGAGTTAATGGCACATATATAGAATCTCGCACCGATACTGATTACTGGAAAGAATTAGAGGCAACATTATCTAATTTAATTAAAGGTGAGGGGCGCCAAGTAATATTAAGCCCTCAAGCCGGGTTAGTTACAGTAAAGGGGTTCCCGAAAGATATCGCACAAGTTAAATCATTTCTTGAGCGTTCTGAAGAGAACTTGCAGAGACAGGTTATTTTAGAAGCGCGTATCATTGAAGTGACTTTACATGATGGTTATCAACAAGGCATAGAATGGCAGAAACTCTTGTCTAATGTCGGTTCAAATAATGTGACCGATTTTAGCTTTAAATCATCCTCAGCTAACCTTTCAGATGTCATTAGCAGTACATTGGGTGGTGTGGCCTCAATCAGTTTTCAAAATGCAGACTTTGCTGGAGTACTAAATCTGCTAAGCACACAAGGTGATGTTAATGTCCTATCTAATCCGCGTATTACTGCAATTAATAATCAAAAAGCGGTAATTAAAGTGGGTAATGATGAATATTTTGTCACTGATGTTTCATCTAGTACTAATAGTGTGGGTACTAATGTTGTCTCTAACCCAGAAGTTGAATTGACGCCATTTTTCTCTGGTATTGCCCTTGATGTGACCCCGCAGATTGATGACGATTCTAATGTACTACTTCATGTGCATCCGTCGGTGATTAACGTGGTTGAGCAGCAAAAAACTATTGAACTGCAAGATGGTTCATTTCAACTTCCTTTAGCCAATAGCTCGATTCGTGAGACAGATACCATAATTAAATCGGCTAGTGGAGATGTGGTCGTAATTGGTGGGTTAATGAGCTCAAGAACCACTGACAATGTATCCAAAGTGCCAGTCTTAGGTTCTATTCCATTATTAGGTGAATTATTTACAAACCGCCAAGAAGAAATTAAAAAAACGGAATTAATAATTTTGATAAAACCGATTGTTGTGGGTAAAGGAACCTGGAAAAATCAGTTGAATAAATCGAAGTCACTACTCGATAAATGGTACAACGAATAAGGTCTCCTAATGTATTTATATCATTTCGGTATGAGAGAGTTACCATTTACGTTGACGCCAAATACGGATTTCTTTCTAAATTTAAAGCCTCACATTGAAGCGATGCAAGTCTTGCTTAATGCCTTGAAACAAGGAGAGGGTTTTATCAAGGTTACGGGAGAAGTTGGCACTGGGAAAACACTGATTTGCCGTAAATTACTTAACGAGATGCCAAAAGGTTTTACGGTGGCTTATATACCTAATCCCTACTTGTCACCAGCAGAGTTACGTTGGGCCGTGGCTTCTGAATTAGGACTTACTTTAGCGAGTGATATTGATCAGCAGCAATTGACTCAAAGATTACAACAACATCTTTTAAATTTATCAGCCCAAGGCAAAGGCGTTGTATTAATTTTAGATGAGGCACAAGCGTTGCCAGATGAAAGCTTAGAAGCATTACGTTTGTTAACAAACCTTGAAACCGAACGTCGAAAATTACTGCAAGTCGTTTTATTTGGACAACCGGAGTTAGATGAACGATTAGCAACACAGCAATTTAGACAATTAAGACAACGTATTTCTTTTTCTTATCAGCTGCGCAGCATGACAGTTGCTGAGGTTGCGCATTATATTACCCATAGAACGCAAGTGGCTGGTTTTCAAGGCAACGATCTTTTTAACCTGCCGTGTGCCAAGCAAATTGCCGCCGCGAGTCGCGGTATTCCACGCTTGGTTAATATTTTGTGCCATAAGTCTCTTTTATTATGTTTTGGTGGCAATGAAAAAGTTGTTACTCGCAAGCATATTGGTTTGGCGATTAAAGATACGGTAGACGCAAACAAAAAGCCTAATATTGTTATTATAGGAAGTGTAGTTATTAGTATATTTATTGTAGCCATGACGCTGTTTTGGCAATTGAGTACTCAAAAATGAGCGTGATTAATCGGGTGCTCAACGATATCGAGAAACGAAACAACACTGCTGAAAATAATAGTGCATCATCCTTTGAACCTGTTGATATAAAAGAACCCGCTAATGCTAAATGGCTTTCAAGCTTGTTGATTATTACAATCATTGCTTTAGTTTTTCTGGTTGCTTGGTTATATTTTTTTGATAGCCGCAATCTGAGCCCAGAAAAGGGCGATAATATAGTTAAGCAGACTGCAGGTATTATTTCGGTTTCAGCTTCAGCCCCAACATCAATGACCTCTGAAGTATTACCCGTCTCAAGCACTACTTCAAAAAATAGCAAGGTAAATACAAATGCAGTCAAGTTAGCAACGCTAGAAGAATCCGAGCAAAAACTAATAGAGCAAGTTGATGTTCAATCGAGTACTGTATTGCCAGTGAAAAGTGTCGCTGAAAAAATAGAAAAACAAGCTACAGTTCAAGCTTCTGAAAAAAATTTCACCGTCAAAAAAATTGAGCCCAAGAAGAAGTCGACATTGACTATTACACCGTTACAAATGAGTAATAGTGAACTCGCTCAACTAAAGTTATCCCAAGGGTTAAAAGCACATAAAGCGGGGAAAATAAACTACGCTCAAAGTGCGTGGAAACAGGCTTTAGAAGCTGAGCCAAGGTTGCATGAAGCACGCATTCAATTAGCCGCAAGTTATTATGGGGCCAATGAAACAACTAGAGCACTCACATTATTACTTCAATCGGTTAAGCAATTCCCCAAGTTTGATGGTTACTCATTGTTGGCAGCTCAAATATACTACCAATTAGATAATCCACAACAGGCGTTAGTTGTCTTAAACAATCCTTATTTGGACGAAAATAGCGCTACAGAAAATATATTACTAGCAGGCTCAATTGCGCAGCAACTTCAGCAATGGCCTGTTGCTATGAATAATTACCAGGTGTTAGTTGGCAGGCAAGCGGATAACCCTCAATGGTTATTAGGATTGGCTATCGCGCAAGATGCACAGAATATGAAGACTCAAGCATTAGGTCATTACTCCCGTCTCTTATCATTAAATAATGTGGAATCGACAGTGATGCATTACGCTAAACAACGTGCTCAAGCGTTACGTGAAGAAACTGCTGAAAGAGGGAATAATGGCTAAAGCAAAATTACGGATGAGGCTGGGTGACCTGCTTGTTCATGAAAATATTGTATCGGAAGAGCAGTTAGTTTCAGCCCTGAAGTCACAAAAAAGCAGTGGTAAAAAGTTAGGTGCTGCCCTAATCGATTTAGGTTTCTTAAGTGAAGTTCAATTACTCACATTTTTAGCGCAGCAATTAAATGTTGAATTTATTGATACAGCTAAGCGTAAACTTGATCCGAAGATTGCGCAGCAGTTGCCTGAGGCTCATGCACGAAGACATAGAGCACTTGTCATTGATGATGATGGTCTGATGGTTACGCTAGCCATGAATGACCCTGCAGATTTACGTGCTGTTGATGCTATTGAGTTACTCTTATCGCCAAAGCAAGTCCGGTTAGCGGCGATTACTCAAACACAACTCATTGAAGCATTTGACCAGTTATATCGCCGAACGCAAGATATCGCTGCTTTTGCTGAACAACTGAGTGAAGAGCACGGCGATGAACAAGAATTTGAATTGGTTGGACTCGCGGATACGGATGAAGATGCAACTGTTGTTAAATTGCTGCAGTCTATCTTTGAGGATGCTGTTCAAATTAAGGCATCAGATATACATATTGAACCAGAAGAGCGCCTTGTACGAATTCGTCAACGTGTCGATGGCGTATTACAAGAGAATATTATCAACGAAGCGAACATTGCTTCAGCTTTAGTTTTACGATTAAAACTCATGGCAAGTTTAGATATATCGGAAAAACGCCTGCCACAAGATGGTCGTTTTAATGTAAAAATTAAAGGTCATAGCGTCGATGTGCGTTTGTCTACAATGCCAGTGCAATATGGCGAATCTGTGGTAATGCGTTTGCTGGATCAATCATCTGGTGTACTAAGCATGGAACAAACAGGGATGCCTAGTGATATTCAAGCGCGTTTACGTCACCAAATAAGTAGACCTCACGGCATGATTTTGGTCACTGGTCCCACTGGTAGTGGTAAAACAACGACGCTTTATGGCGTACTTAATGAGCTTAATGAGCCCGGTAAAAAAATAATCACAGTAGAGGATCCTGTTGAATATCGTTTACCGCGTATTAATCAGGTGCAAGTTAGCAGTAAAATTGGATTAGATTTCTCCAATGTGCTGCGAACGACATTACGTCAAGATCCCGATATATTGATGATAGGTGAGATGCGAGATCATGAAACCGTTGAAATTGGTTTACGAGGCGCGCTTACCGGTCATCTAGTTCTCTCTACTCTTCATACTAACGATGCTATATCAAGTGCTCTACGTTTAACTGACATGGGCGCGCCGGGTTATTTAATTGCTAGCTCGCTGCGAGCTATTGTGGCACAGCGGCTTGTTAGAAAAAATTGTGAACACTGTATCTCTACACATATTTTGGATCAAAGTGAACTCAGTTGGTTAACACACATTGAACCGTTTGATATTAATACCCAAACGTTTAAAAAAGGACTTGGATGTCAACGTTGCCAACATACGGGCATGACAGGACGTATCGGTGTCTTTGAGCTATTAGAGCTTGATGATGCAATGGCACAAGCCATGCGTAAAGATTTGCCTGATGAATTTATGCAGGCAGCTAAAGTCAGTAAGGGCTTTAAACCCCTTGCCCAAGCGGCATTACAATTTGCATTTGATGGTCTTATTCCTGTCAGTGAAGTGTTGCGCCTTGCTGAGCAATCTTCCCAACAACCTACTCCACCAGTTTCAATGGCAGGAGCGTAAATTATGCCAATGTTTCGTTATAAATCACGGGATAATCAGGGGCAACTCGTTGAAGGGAAAATGGAAGGTAACCAAACCAACCATGTTGCCGAAATTTTAATGAGTCGTGGTTTGATCCCTATTGAAATTAGCGAAGCGAATGATGTAGGCAATGAATTTACATGGCAAAAGTTATTTGAAAAACCCGTCACCTTAGACGAATTAGTTATATTTTCTCGGCAAATGTATAGCTTAATGCAGGCGGGTATTCCAGTTATGCGTGCTATAGCAGGATTAAGAGATAGCGCTAATAATGCTGTAATGAAGAGAGGACTCTCTAAAGTATTAAGTGATTTAGAGTCTGGGCGTACATTTTCTACCTCCCTTGCAAAGCAGCCAAAAGTTTTTTCTCAAATAGTTATTAGCTTGGTGCATGTTGGGGAAAATACAGGACGATTGGATGAGGCTTTTTTACAGCTGGCATCTTATTTAGAAAAGGAACAAGAAACTCGTAAACAGATCAAAGCAGCGATGCGCTATCCCATGTTTGTGATTGCGGCGTTAATTGGTGCCATGGTTGTCCTAAATATTTGGGTCATCCCTGTATTTGCGACTATGTTTACTAAGTTTGGGGTTGAACTGCCTTGGACCACTAGAGCTTTATTAGCTACCTCATCATTTTTTGTTAACTATTGGCCTTATATGCTGGTCGCTTTAGGAGGTTTTTCTTGGTGGTTAAAGCAATGGCTTGCATCTAAAACAGGTAAACTAATTTGGGACCAAAGAAAATTACGAATTCCAATTGTTGGTAGTGTTATAGAGAGAGCGCTACTTGCTAGGTTTGGTCGAAGCTTTTCCATGATGATAGCTGCTGGCGTGCCATTACTGCAAGGGCTTAAATTAGTGTCTGATGCTGTTGATAATGCGTATATGGGTAAAAAAATAATTGAGATGAGCGTCGGGATTCGTAGTGGTGAGAGTTTATTGAGGGTTTCAACTCATTCAAAACTATTTAACCCACTAGTCTTACAAATGATTGCCGTTGGCGAAGAAACGGGGCGGTTAGAGCAGCTATTAACCAGTATGGCTGATTACTATGAACGGGAAGTTGATTTTGATTTGAAAAGTTTAACGGCAAAAATTGAGCCCATTCTTATTTCAATAGTAGCCGGTATGGTGCTGATTTTAGCCTTGGGTATTTTTACGCCAATGTGGGATATGATGTCAGTAATGAAGAAGTAATTGATGAAAACTCTACAAGCACAAGATATTGGTTTATTTGAATTAATGGTCGCTATTATCATTATATTATTGCTAGTTTTATCAATTTCAAAAATGAATATCGATAAAAAAAGTGTCATCGACACTGTTAGTTTCGAGATGGCCAAACAAAATTTCAGCCAAAACACTTCATTAATTCGGGCACAATGGTTAATGGAGGGGCGTCCCAATACATTAGAATTTAGCTTTTATATTGATCAAAAGACAGTAGTTGATAGTCAGATATTTGAATTATCAAATACGGGGTGGCCATTACTAAAAACTAACATGAACAACGCCTGCCGTTCTGTTTGGTTAGAGGTAAATAATTTAAATGACAATGATAATATTGAACAATATGTACAGATAAAAAAAGTAAAAAAAGATAATGACATTGGATGTCAATTTTGTGATGCTGTTCATAATGATGCATGCATCGTATATTCGCCATACTCAGGTATAAAAGCAATTAGCCAGAACGCAGCGAAGTGATTTAATTTTAGAGGTAATAATGAACAAACAACGTGGTTTTTCTTTAATTGAACTGATTATTGTCGTGGTTATCTTGAGTTTGTTGGCTGTGACGGCGCTTCCTAGGTTTGTAAATATAAGCGAACAAGCCGAAGACGCTTCAGTTGAAGGTGTTGCCGGAGGTTTTGCAGCTGCCGTTGGTTTAGTTAGAGCGCAATGGGAAATTGAAGGCCGCCCTTCTGGAACTACGGCATTAATTACTATGGATTTAACCCAAATTCGTGTTAACGAGTATGGTTTCCCAACGGCAGGTAGTGGTGGGGGGAATGCGGGTAGCAACCTTTCACCTTCACAAATGACATCAAGTGCTTGTAAATCAGTATTTGACGGCATTATGCAAAGCCCTGTACGTAGTGTTTTATCTGGCAATGATGCCAGCAACGTACGCTATTACATAAGCGTGCGTAGCGGCGCCGGGCAAACTGATAATAATGTTACTTATGATCTGTGTGCATATCACTTGGTAGCGACATTAAAACTCAATAAAACGACAGGTGTACCTGAAGGTGCTGTTGATTTAAGCACCGGTAATAGCTTTACTTACAATCCAGCAACAGGTCAGGTGCAGGTATTTAGTAACAACAGTTAGTTGATTTTAACTATAAAATATTCAAATAAATCATGAAACTAGTCTTGCAAAACAGGCTGGACTTCGAATAGACTAACACCGATTAGTCATATTTTTGACTATACGTAATAATCTTCAATATAAGGCGATTTAACAAATGAAGCAAAATATCCAGAAAAGTTTAAAAAAATCTAAAGGTTTTACCTTAATTGAATTGATTATCGTAATCATCATTCTTGGTATTCTAGCGGTAACTGCGGCTCCTAAATTTATTGATATACAAGGTGATGCTAAAAAATCAGTCCGTACAGCAGTAGTGGGTGCTATTAAAAGTGCATTAGTCATTGGTAATGCTAAAGCTGCTATTGGAGGTGTAACAGGTAATGGTGAAGTCACTATTAATACAAAAGTCGTAAAGGTTGTGAATGGATACCCTGCAGTGGTCGCAGCTGATTCTGCGGATGGTACAGCAGGTAAAGGGTATAATTTATTACAATTAATTGATTTAAGTGGTGTAACTACATCCCAGAGCATTACTTCAGAAACCAGCCCTATTACTATCACTATTGCTAGTGATTGTACTGTTACCATTACTACATCTGCAGGAGCCGGTATTGCTCCGGCTGTTGGCGGAACATCTACATGTAGCTAAATATTTTAAATTAATTACTAGCAGTTATTTATTTCAAACGAATAACTGTTAGTTGTATTTATTACGGCTAAATTTTGGCATAAATAGTGCGACTATACTATCTCTAACAGTTCTATAACCATTCTAAATTATTACTGCTCCATATTATTCTATTTTGAGATTAGTAATATTTTTTCCAAACCTCTCAATCAACTCTTTAGAACTATTTATGAACAACAAGTCCACACATATATTAAGTTTCTAAATGGAATAGATAGTAATAGGTTCTATGTGTAGATATGTGATTTAGACTACCCATTATCTATTAGATATGGTGCTCGATTAGAGTATTCGATAACAAATGGAAACTTGAGTGGGTTTTACTGCGCATCCGAGGTGATAAACTCGAACACGATATAATTTATATATTTAAACCCAATATTTTAAAGATGGCAGTGGACTGAGCTGCATATTATTTATAAATAATGCTAAGTACTTCGGTTAGCTGCTAAATGAGCCAATGCTATCAACGCTTGCTTATGTTCGCTTTCAGGTATCAAAGCCAAGGCACTAATGGCTTTATCAGCCTCCACTTGCGCCTGAGCTAGCGTGTAATCTAGGGCTCCTGTTTCATCCAGAACTGCCAATATTTCAGTCAGACTATCCATACCGTTGCCGTTAACTATAGCATCCCTAATTAATGACGCTTGTTCTGCTGTTCCTTTGGCCATTGCATATATCAACGGCAGTGTGGGCTTCCCTTCAGCTAAATCATCACCAATATTTTTACCGAGCTTTTCACTATCAGCAGTATAATCTAAATGGTCATCGATAAGTTGAAACGCCGTACCTAAATGCATACCGTATTTTTTCATAGCATCAATAATCCCTTGATCGTTATTATTGATGACCGCAGCTAGATGAGTAGCTGCTTCAAATAACTTGGCTGTTTTACAATAAATCACTCGAAAATAGCTTTCTTCGGTCGTTTCTGGATCATTAACGTTAATCAGTTGTAATACTTCACCTTCGGCAATGATATTAGTTGCATCTGCCAGCACTTCCATAATCGTCAGGTTTTTAAGATCAGTCATCATTTGGAAAGAGCGGGAATACAAAAAGTCACCGACAAGTACGCTGGCTTGATTACCAAAAAGCGCGTTGGCTGTTTCACGCCCGCGGCGCATTGTTGATTCGTCAACTACATCATCATGTAACAAGGTTGAAGTATGAATAAACTCAATGATCGCTGCGATCGAAATATGATCTTGGCCGCCATAACCTAAAGCTCTTGCCGCTAGAACCGTTAACAACGGACGCATGCGTTTACCACCGCTATTGATGATATAAAAACCAAGCTGATTGATTAGCGCAACGTCAGAGCTTAACTGCTGGCTAATTAGCGTGTTGACCGCGTCCATATCGGCGTGTGATAAATTGCTAATTGCTTTAAAATCCATAGTTCTCTCAATGATATAGAGTAAAGGATATCAACCAAGTGAAACCACTTCGCGACATCTCATTTTTATTGGCACGGATTGTACAATAAAAACCAACTATTAACATTATTATGCGGCGTTGATTTGGCCATACCAGCATTGATTATGGGGCATGTTAAAGATTTATGACTTTTTTAGTTTTATTTTCAATTGGGGCTTGCTTAAAAACTGACAGTTGCGTAGAATCTGCGCCCTATTAAGAAACTAGATTGAGGCATGACCTGCAACCAAATAAGCAGCTTATGTCATAGCGGAGATAAACATGTACGCTGT
>Ga0105359_10002867_pt1 | contig 14270 bp, 15 predicted proteins | sample GOMGulsemesocosm_6_FD_83659 | JGI IMG/M metagenome (GOLD analysis project Ga0105359, IMG submission 83659) | Methane-oxidizing microbial communities from mesocosms in the Gulf of Mexico - GOM8C Gulf of Mexico | ecosystem: Environmental > Aquatic > Marine > Cold seeps | place: Gulf of Mexico... | reverse complement strand
GCTTCTTGAGTTAACTCAATCGCTTCAGAAGTCGAATTAGCACCCGTTCCTGCGATAACAGGAATACGACCAGCAACAACCTTAATCACTCGGTCCATTACTGCACAATGTTCTTTAGTATTGAGAGTCGCAGATTCACCTGTAGTGCCTACTGCTACGATAGAATCGGTGCCTTCTTTAATATGGAACTCAACCAAACGGTCTAAGTTTTCCCAATCAATATCACCGTTTTCGTGCATAGGTGTTGCCAATGCAACGATGCTGCCCGTAATCATCTCGTAAAACTCCAAAAATAGAATCAAATAAACTAAACGCGCATATTACTCATCAGCGCCCTTGCTTACAAGCAGCAATCATATCTCTTCACTGCATTGTACTGGCTCAACCTTTTTAACCGCTTGCGGCCATGCTGTTAAAACCGCCTTAAACAGGGTGGCCAAAGGAATCGCAAAGAACACCCCCCAGAAACCCCAAATACCACCAAATGCTAATACCGCAACAATAATCGCTACCGGGTGCAGGTTAACCGCCTCGGAAAATAATAACGGTACCAGCACATTACCATCCAAAGCTTGAATCACCCCATACACTAGCAAGCAATAGAATAAAGTCTCACTATAGCCAAATTGAAAGTACGCGATAATAGCAACCGGAACGGTTACTACGGCAGCCCCAATATAAGGAATCAATACAGATAAACCGACCAAAATTGCCAATAATTCGGCATACTGGAGGTCAAAAGCAATAAAGCCGATATAAGTTACCCCACCAACAATAACAATCTCTACCACCTTGCCACGAATATAGTTGGCAATCTGGACTTCCATCTCAGCCCAGATTGTATTCATTAATTTGCGATCACTAGGCAAGAACGAAAGAAAGAAACGAGTAATCTGATGGCCGTCTTTTAAAAAGAAGAAAACAAGAATCGGCACTAAAACCAAGTAGATTAGAATGGTGATAGCACCCGGAATACTGTGTAGAGAAAAAGATAAAACCCACTGGCCCTGCGATGCTAACTCCTCCCCAGCTTGGCTCATCCATCCTTTGACCTGCAATTCGGTAATTAAGTCTGGGTAACGCTCAGGCAATAACATTAATAAATCCTGGCCTTGAATGAGCATATTCGGTAACTCATAAAATAATTGCCCGGCCTGAGAAATCGTAGCCGGAATCACTATAAATAAGATCGATAAAAAGATACCTACAAACAAGGTAAACATGATCAAGGTCGCAGCAAGATTGCCTAACCCCTTATCTTTACAATAATGCATCCCCCCCTGAAGCAGATAAGCCATAATTACAGAGATAAATACTGGCGCTAGAACCTGACCAAAACCAATAATAATGGCAAAACTAGAAACCAGTAGAATTAAAAAAATCAGCGCTTCTTCATCCGAGAAATAACGCTCCATCCATCCTTTGAAAACCTTCAGCATGATAGGTTAAGACCCTTTTTTTATAACAAATTGATAACAGCCGGAAACTTCTTCAGCACTTACGAGCTCATTATTGGTTATTTCAGAAAATTTATGAAAATCAGTCCAAGAGCCAGAGTCTGTTGCTTCGACATAAATAAGCTGCCCTGGTTCAACTTGCTTTAACGCTAATTTCATTTTTAATAACGGCAAAGGACAAGCTAAGCCCTTTAAATCAAGCTCTTGAGTAAATATTTGTCTATTTTCTGCAGACACAATGGCACCAATCTCAAATGTAAGGCAACATTATAGCAGTGCATTGACTACAGAATCATTTATGATTTTCACTGTCTATACTATAGAAGACACAAATAAAGGAATTTCAGTCACGATGGCCACTCACCAGCCTCGCATCTTCTCCATACAAGTTATCACTGCGGTTCTTATTTATGCAGCCGCCAGTGTGCAACTGACTTTTGCCGCTCATAACGACCTACCTGAACTCGGAGATTCTAGCTCAGGTTTTGTATCACAGAGCCAAGAGCATCAACTAGGGCGCATCTGGTTGCGTCAACTAAGAGCTCAAGCCAGCACCATTAGCGATCCACTGACGATTTCATTTATTGAAGAACTAATTTATCGTCTAGCACCGCATAGCGAAGTGCGTGATCATCGATTTGAATTTGTTGTTATTGATCAAGGCGATTTAAACGCATTTGCCGTTCCCGGCGGCATCATCGGCATTAACTTAGGCATATTTTTACACGCCAGTGATGAAGACGAAATTTCATCCATTCTGGCACACGAACTTGCCCACCTAAGCCAACGTCACTTTGCACGTCAAGTCGAAAACTCTGAGCGTCAAGCGCCTATTGCAATCGCTTCACTGCTCGCCAGCATCTTACTCATTGCTACCAATAACCCAGATGCCGGATTTGCAGGCCTAATTGGCAGCCAAGCAGCCTCCGCTCAAAGCCAGCTTGCCTATAGCCGAGACTGGGAACGCGAAGCTGATCGAACAGGAATGAAAACCCTAGTTAATTCTGGTCTCGATCCTCATGCTATGCCATCAATGTTTCAACAGATGCTAGCCGCCAACCGATACAACGAACGGCCACCAGAGTTTTTACTAACTCACCCCATTACCGATACTCGAGTCTCTGATGCCGCCAACCGCGCCCAAGCGTTTGAAATAAAAAAGCGCACCCGCAGCTTTAATTTTATGATTTTGCGGCAGAGGGCCCAAATTCGCTACACCCTGCCAAACGCGGACCAACTTACCTTTTTCACTAAATCCTTACAAAGCACTAGCGATGAGATCGAAAAAGATAGCTATCGCTATAGCTTAGCGTGGATCCATTCCCAGGCTCGTCACTATGAGAAAGCCCTAACCATGCTTACCAATATTTCTGCGACCAACAAAGATCAGCCAGCGGTTGCCATATTAATGGCTGAAACATACGAACAGTTAAAACAGACAAGCAAAGGAATTAAACACTTACAAAGTGCTTATAAATTACGTCCAGATAGCTATCCCATTGCGATTAGTCTAGCCAAATTAATGAGTAATCATGGCCAAGCAAAAATAGCACTTATCGATATTAAGCGTTGGTCTGAACGTCGCGGAACCGATCCTATTATTTGGAACCAAGTCGCCGATACCGCCAACAAAGCAAAAGATTTACTATTGGCATATCGCGCTAAAAGTGAATACTTTTTCTTGAATGGCTATAAGAACAAGGCACTAAGACAATTACAATTCGCCATTGATAGTGCAGAGAAACTAGGAAATTTTCAACAGCAGGCGCGTTTAAAGCAGCGCCTTATTCAAATGACAGATTCAAAGGAAGCCCTCAGCCTTTAGAGAGATTAACCCAAGTATAGGTCAACTAAAGACTGAGCTGAAAGCATAAAGCGGATTATTTATTCGGCGTAAAAGTCAGCATACGATTAAGCGACTTAATCGCTTCTAGGCGCACGGTTTCATCAATAAAGATCTCTTGATGACCTTGTTTCAGAACATCTCGAAGATTTGTTAAGCCATTCATTGCCATCCATGGACAGTGAGCACAACTCTTACAGCTCGCGCCATTCCCTGCCGTCGGCGCCTCGATCAACAATTTGTCAGGGGCTGCCTGCTGCATTTTATAAAAAATGGCTTTATCGGTAGCAACAATCAGCTGCGGATTCGGTAAATTCTTAGCCGCTGCAATAAGTTGAGACGTTGATCCAACTTCATCAGCCAAATCAACAATATTTTGTGGTGACTCAGGATGCACCAGAATAGCGGCTTGCGGATAGACTGCTTTTAAATCGATCAACGCTTTCGCTTTAAACTCGTCATGAACGATGCAAGCGCTATCCCACATAAGCATATCAACACCGGTTTCTTTAGCAACATAGTTACCTAAGTGCTTATCCGGTGCCCAGATTATCTGCTCACCCTGCTCTTTTAGATGCTCTACTACTTGCAAAGCAATGCTTGAGGTCACAACCCAATCTGCACGCGCTTTGACAGCGGCAGAGGTATTTGCATATACCACAACAGTACGCTCAGGATGCTGATCACAAAACTGTGAAAACTCATCCACAGGACAACCTATGTCTAAAGAACAGGTTGCTTCTAGGGTCGGCATAATCACACGTTTTTCCGGGCTTAATATCTTAGCCGTTTCCCCCATAAACTTAACCCCAACCACAACTAGAGTCGAAGCTGGATGATCGCGACCAAAGCGTGCCATCTCTAAGGAGTCAGCAACACAACCGCCAGTCTCTTCAGCCAAAGCCTGCAATTCAGGTTCGGTATAATAGTGCGCAACCAGAACAGCATCTTCTTGCTGCAGTAATTGCTTAATTTCGACAATCAGTGCTGACTTTTCTTCTTCGCTCGCCACTTCTACAGCGGCTATCTTAGCGTTTAAATGATCACGGACAAATTGTGACTCTTCAGTTACGACGATATCGGTCATAAAGGCAAACCACCTTGCAAAGCTATGCTTGAAAACGTGTTTTAAAAACGTGTATTAAAATATGGGGGCGGAGTATATCACATTCAAGCAATACGCTAAGAGACTTGTAAACTGACAGATGTGAGTTTATTACAGGCAATAAAAAAGGGGTAAGCTCTACGCTTACCCCTTTCTATATAGTGGTGGGCCGTGTGCGACTTGAACGCACGGCCAATTGGTTAAAAGCCAACTGCTCTACCAACTGAGCTAACGGCCCAAATTCTTTTAGTCTTGCTAGAATCTGGTGGTAAGTCACTAATCTTACCGATCATACTAATTTACATAAAACATAAAGTGATTTCTACACCACCTCTTTCTATATAATGGTGGGCCGTGTGCGACTTGAACGCACGGCCAATTGGTTAAAAGCCAACTGCTCTACCAACTGAGCTAACGGCCCAAATTCTTTTCGAATCTGGTGACAACTAAACTAATTGCCTAAACTCTACTTTTCGAATTATACTTATTCAAAAACTAATGTCAATGTTTTCAGTAACTTACGAAGAAATATCCTTAACTACTAATCCCGCTTAAATGGTGGGCCGTGTGCGACTTGAACGCACGGCCAATTGGTTAAAAGCCAACTGCTCTACCAACTGAGCTAACGGCCCTTAAGCGAGGAGGCATATAATACCGACTTATTTTTCTTACACAAGACTTTTTACAAAATAATCTATAAAAGACAAGCACTTGCGTTAAACCCTACTGCTCTGGGGAGTTTAAACGCTCCAGATAACGCTCTGCTAAGCGTACGGCAGAATCGGATATGCCTTTATATTGCGCAATAACCTCAGTAAGAATCTGCTTTGCCTTATTCGTATCACCACGGCGATCATAAGAGACGGCTAGCTTATAATGAGAATCTGCGGCTTTATTATGCTGTGGGTGATGCTCTACCACTGTTTTGAATTGCTCAATGGCCAAATCAAAATTACCTTCGGCCAGCTGCACTTCACCAGACCAATAAAAAGCATTGGCGGCTAAAGAATGCTTAGGATACGTTTTGGCAAACACATCCAATTGTCCCAATGCAGCGCTAAAATCCTTCTTTTTAATAAAGGACATCGCATTCGCATATAGATCATCGGCAGACAAGACTCCTGCTTGAACACCCTCTGCTGAAGAAGTCGCACTAGGCGCTTTCAATAACTCAGCCATACGCCTATCAAGATCTAGGTAGCGCTGTTGTTGCTGCCTTTGTAGCATCTCAATTTTGTGATCTTGCTCTTCAACGGTTCCACGTAGTTCTGCGATTTCTTGCTGCATGGTCTCGACCATGGATAACAATTCAACCTGCAAAGATACATTTCCACTCGGAACTGAAGCCGCAGGATAATTATTCGAAGTCGACAAAGGAGAGGTAGCTGGACTATTTACGGAGCTAGCGGAAGGACTCGTTGCTTGAACAGCAGGCTTTGCAGTAGGCCCTTGGCCTACTGCTACCCAACCATCTTCCGCGGCGCTGAGCATAGACAGCATCAGCGCTAAAGGTAAGACTGTATATTTCATGAGAAATTAACGGCTCTGGTATTTAATCTCAACACGACGATTTTGAGACCAAGAATCATCATTATGACCCATCAAAGCAGGACGCTCTTCACCAAAGCTAACACTTTCAATTTGAGAAGCTGCAGCACCATTTGCTTGCAAGAAACGGCTAACAGATAGGGCACGACGCTCACCCAATGCTAGGTTATATTCAACAGTTCCACGCTCATCAGCATGACCTTCAAGAACTACGCGAGCAGAAGAATTAGCCGCTAAGTATTGAGAGTGAGCGATCAAAGAGTTTTTGCTGTCTGCTTTGATCGTTGTATTATCAAAATCGAAGTAGAAAACAGAAACGTCCATCAAAGCAGCTTGTGCTTCGTTAGCAGCCGCATCAACTTGCTCGCCTGCAACTGCTTGAGCTTCAACACCTTTGGTCTCAACTTCTGCTGCATTTTCTTGTGCTGCATCAAGTGGCTTAAGCTCATCACCTTCCGCCACATCGCTATTGCTAGCACATGCAGTCATTAATACTGCACCAAGGGTTAGACCCAATGTTTTAACTAATGCACGCTTTTGCATATTTTTACTTCCCATAGATTGTTTAATAATTAATTTTGTATCTGTTTACCTAGCCAACTTGCTATTATTTTAACAAGGGTGACCAAGCCGGTTCTCGAACGTCGCCATATTTAGATGGTAAACGGAATTTAACCTCTCCATCTAATGAAACGGCTGCTAAAATACTTCGATCCCCTACACTTGCTGCATAAACTACCATACTTCCATTCGGCGCAACACTAGGAGATTCATCCAACTCAGTTTCTGAGGTTAAAATTTGTAAAACTCCCGTCTTCATGTTTTGCGTAGCAATATGGAAACGGCCATTATTACGATGCACCATCACCATTTTACGTCCATCAGGAGTAATTCTAGCGCGAGCATTATAATCCCCCTCAAACGTAATCCGTTTAGGTTTTTTATCCGCGATCGATACCTCATAAATTTGCGGCTTACCAATTCGGCTAGAGGTAAAGATAAGACTTTGACCATCAGGCATCCATTGAGGTTCCGTATCAATACCATAATGCTTTGTAATTCTGTTAAGTTGACGTGAAGCAAGATCCATTACATAAACATCAGGATTACCATTACGGGAAAGCACCATTGCCATCTGTTTGTCATCAGGAGAGAAAGCAGGCGCACTATTAGAACCCTTAAACGATGCAATCTTTTCGCGTTTACCGCTGGCGATTTCTTGAATAAAAATCTCACTGCGACCATTTTCAAAACTCGCATAGGCGATTTTCTTGCCATCAGACGACCAGGCAGGTGAAATAATCGGTTGTTTTGAAGAGAATATATTTTGCTCGCGAGCACCATCCGCGTCGGCATAACTCAGGTTAAACTTAGTGCGCTCGCGGTTCGTCGTGACATAAACCAACTTAGTAGAGAAGGCTCCCGGCAAGCCCGTTAACGCAGCAAAAATACGATCACTCATAAAGTGAGCAATATCTCGCAATGCAGAAGCACCACCAGTTAGCTTTTGGTTCATCAATGCGGTACGAGTATTCACATCAATTAACTTAAAATTGATGATATACCCATCTCGGCGATCCTCTTTGATTTCACCGATCACTAAATAGTCCTGCTTTAGCAACTCCCAATCTCGATAAAATACTTCTTCTTCGGTATTTGGCAAACTCAACATTTCTGTTTTCGGTAAGCTATTAAAATAACCACTACGACCAAGATCATTAGCAACAATTTGCGCCACATTTTCAGGTAAAGCTTTTAAACCTTTCCACTTGAACGGCACAACCGCCATAGGGATTGCACTTTGCTTACCCTTAGTAATTTCAATCACCAGCTCAGCTCGTGCTTGCATTGCAAAAATGCTTAATAAAACAACCTGAATAACTAACTTAACAACCGCACTATTCATTACCACACTGCATCCTTAGGAGAAAATTCCATACTGAAATTTCTAAATTGTTGTTCAAAGATTCGACCATCTTTCGGTACTGGCAAAGGCTGAGCCCGTTTAACAGCAGCAATTACCGAACGATCAACCGCTTCATTCCCACTGCCAACGGTGATAGAAACATTAATCACCTCACCTGTTGGCACTAATTGTATTTTGACTCTCACTAGCATATCTGGGCGAGCGCTGGGCGGATAACGCCAGGTTTCATAAATTTTGGCTTGTATTTGAGCAACGATACTATTGGTGATGGCCTCATTCTTTTTTACTTGCTGCTCATCTGCTAAAGCCTTCTCGATAGAACGTTCTTGCTCTTCAACCGCTAAAGCTTCCAGCAACTCCGCTTCCTGCTCACGCTCAAAAGCTTGCTGCTCTTCGAGCCTCTCTTGCTCTAGTCTCTTTTTTTCTGCTGCCAGTTCTTTTTTCTTTAACTCTTTATTCTTTAAATCATTTTGCTTCAGAGCTAGCGCTTTCTTTTTAGCCGCCTTGTTTTTAGCCGCCAACTTATTTGCTTTATTCTTAGCAGCCTTGTCCTTTATCGCCTTGGCTTTACGTGCTTTGTCTTTAGCCGATTTTTTCTTGGCTAGATACTTCCTCCAATTTTCGTCTTTAAGGCGTTTCTTTTCAGCCAGTTTACGTTGCTTTGCCTGCTTGCTCTCAGTTTGTATGACTTTAGCTTGAATATTTTTAGGGGTCGGGTCGGCCATTTGGCGTTTTTCTGCAGGCCATTGAATAGCAAACAAAGCAATAATCACAACATGCAATATAACGGCAACGAAAATTGCTAAGCCATAACTTTGGGGATCGAGCAGTTTCTTCCACATACTACATGCCTGCTTGTGGATCAGGAGCTTCTGTAATCAAGCCAACTGACGGAGCTCCGGCAGCCTGCAATACTCCCATCAAAGCAACGACTATCCCATAAGGTACGCTCTCATCTCCACGAACCAATACATCCGTTTTAGGCTGGCTCTTTAATAATGTGGTGACGTATTGTTTGATATCCACCAGCGCCATCGCTTTTGGATCATCACTTCCACGCTCAAGATAATATAATCCCTTGGCTGAGATGGAGACAATCAGTTGATTCTCACCTTCTGCTACCGCCACAGGGTTTGCATCCACATTGGGCAGATCAACATCGACCCCTTGATTCAACATAGGTGCGGTAACCATAAATATAATCAATAAAACCAACATAACGTCAATATAAGGAACAACATTGATTTCGGCCATTGGCTTTCGTTTAGCCCCTCCAACGGGGGCAAGTGGTGATACCCCTGGCATTATTCGCTTCCTTTCTTCTGTTGTTTCATACGATGAGTCTGACGATAAAGAATGGATGAAAATTCCTCGCCAAAAGTCTGCATGCCCGTCACTAGTCGCTCTACTCGATTGGTAAAGCGGTTATAAAAGATAACCGCTGGAATCGCTGCTAATAAGCCCATCGCGGTTGCCACTAGCGCTTCAGAAATACCTGGAGCTACCGAGGCTATGGTCGCTTGCTTCATCACCGCAAGACCTTGGAAGGAATGCATAATGCCCCAAACCGTACCAAATAATCCAACATAGGGACTTGTCGAACCCACTGTCGCCAAGAACGAAAGGTGATTTTCCAATACCTCTGTTTCGCGGCTGATGGCAATTCGCATTGCACGCTGGGTCCCTTCCATAATTGAATCGGGTTCATCTGGCGCTTGCTGACGAATTTTGCCAAACTCTTTTAAGCCACTGGTAAACACATTTTCCACGCCGATTGGCTCTGGATTGTGCTGGCATTCTTTATACAGCAGATTAAGATCAATGCCCGACCAAAAGCGCTCTTCAAACTCACTTAATTGCTGATGAGTTGCCGCCAATAAACGCCAGCGCTGAACAATGATCACCCAAGAGGCAACCGACGCTATAACTAATAGCAGCATAACCAACTGCACAACAAAACTGGCATTAATGATTAATGAAAAAATCGACATGGACTGCTCAATGGATGCTTGTTCCACAATATTCCCCTAAAATTCTTACTATTTTTATTCGTTTATCTATTTTTATTCTAATACTCAGCAGAAGACTATTCTTCTGCTGATGGCTCTGGTAAACCAAAATGGCGATACGCCAATTTAGTCGCCATACGTCCTCTTGAGGTTCGCATCATATAACCTTGCTGTATTAAATACGGCTCCAATACATCTTCAATAGTATCGCGCTCTTCACTGATCGCTGCCGCCAAGCTATCAACACCGACTGGGCCACCATCGAATTTTTCTAATAATGCCAATAATAAACGTCGGTCCATATGATCAAAACCCTGACTATCAACATTCAGCATATTCAACGCCGCATCAGCACTGGCCTTAGTAATAACACCATCGCCTTTCACTTGGGCATAGTCGCGTACTCGACGTAATAAGCGGTTAGCAATACGTGGCGTACCCCGCGAGCGGCGGGCAATTTCTTCTGCCCCCTCTGGCTCGGACTCTAATCCCATTAAACGCGCTGAACGAGCAACGATATAAGATAGGTCAGCAACATTATAAAACTCTAAGCGCTGTACGATACCGAAGCGATCACGTAATGGCGCCGTTAATAAACCTGCGCGAGTCGTTGCGCCAACGAGGGTAAATGCTGGCAGGTCGAGTTTAATCGAGCGTGCGGCAGGGCCTTCGCCCACCATAATATCTAACTGATAATCTTCCATCGCCGGATAAAGAATTTCCTCTATCGCTGGATTCAAACGATGGATTTCATCAATAAAAAGGACATCGCCTTCTTCTAAGTTGGTCAACATAGCCGCTAGATCACCGGCTTTTTCTAATACTGGGCCCGAGGTGCTTTTAATCGCAGAGCCCATTTCATGCGCAATAATATTGGCGAGGGTCGTTTTACCTAAGCCAGGAGGTCCAAATACCAGAGTATGATCTAAGGCTTCATCCCGAGCTCGAGCTGCACCAATGAAAATTTCCATCTGCTCGCGTACGGCGGGCTGACCTCGATAATCTTCTAGGGTATCGGGACGAATTGCACGGTCTTGCTTTTCTTCACGCTTAGGCGAAAAATCATGGTCCCCTTGGGTCACACTGCTCGGTGTCGCACTTATAAAGCGATCACTTTCGATCATAGGATAATTCCACGAGTAAATAGTTCCATATTACTGTTACATCATGCCTTTTAAAGCACGGCGAATCATTTCTTCTGAGCTATCAATATCTGCTGGCATCTTACTCAGCATTTTAGCGGCTTCTTGAGGTTTATAACCAAGAGAAATTAGAGCCGCTTCTGCTTCCGCGATGTAATGATTGCGATGATCCGTTTCCGATTGATCAACTGCAGCCCATAACGGCGCTTGTGTTTGCCATTCTTTGAGACGATCTTGCATTTCAACAATAAGACGCTCGGCGGTCTTTTTACCAACACCGGGTAACTTAGTTAACGCCGTCACTTCATGATTTGTAATACAGCGCGCAAAGGTATCGGCATCCATACTGGATAAAATACCCAGCGCCAATTTCGGCCCTATACCACTGACTTTAATCAGGGTGCGAAACATAGTGCGCTGCATCTTGTCGCTAAAACCATACAGCAGTTGTGCATCTTCGCGTACGGTAAAATGGGTGAACAAGGTCACCTTGCTGCCGACCTTACCTATATCTAAGAAGCTCGATAAGGGTGCCTGAACTTCATAGCCCACACCATTGACATCAATGAGTAAATCAGGAGCTTGCTTTTCAATTAATACACCGCTTAAACGTCCAATCATTCTTGCTTCTTCTTAGGCAACTGGTTAAAAGCGCTAGCCTAACAGCTATCTTTAGCGCATGCGACCACGGCTAAATTTACCCGCCCCAAGATTGGCGATTAAGCTCGCACTCGTATGCGCGTGAGTAATAGCAATGGCCAAGGCATCAGCCGCATCTTCTTGGGGCTTGCCAGGTAGTTTTAATAACAGCTGTACCATGTGCTGGACTTGAGCTTTCTCTGCACTGCCTTTACCAACGACTGCTTGCTTTACCGATCTAGCCGCATATTCAGCCACCGGTAAACCCTTTTGTACCGCCGCTACAATCGCCACACCTCGAGCCTGGCCTAATTTCAAAGCAGAGTCGGCGTTCTTTCCCATAAATACTTGCTCAATGGCAAATTGTTGCGGACTGTAGGTTTCGATAATTTCACTAACCCCTTCAAAGACCTGGCCCAAACGTGCAGGCAAATCTTTTTCAGTGATACGAATACAGCCGCTGGCGATGTATTCAATTTTTTGGCCGACCACATTGATCACGCCATAACCGGTGATGCGAGAACCTGGGTCTATACCTAAGATGATGGCCATATAATGTTCTTAACTAAAATGAATGGGGCTATTCTAAACCGTCCTACTCGTTTCAGATAGCGCTAGTTTTTAGCTGCATATATCGTATTATGAACAAATAACATAAATAAAAATAAAACAGATACCGCCGACAGAACACGGAAATAGTCACTGCCATGTCATTAAATACAGAACTAAACACAGAGCTGCCATTATTTACTCGCTACCCTCAAATCAAACAGCAACTTAGCCCACAGCAATTTGCCTGCCTACCCACTCCGGTAAAAGCCTTACCTGGGCTTGGATCAAATGCCTGGATAAAACAAGATGATTTAACCCATCCCAATTATGGCGGTAATAAAATACGTAAATTGGATTTTGTTTTAGCAGAGATCAAGCAGAAGAAGAAAAAACATGTAATCACCTTTGGCGCGACGGGCACAAATGCTGGGGTCGCTACTGCAATGATGTGTTATCGCAATCAATTAAAATGTACTGTCTACTTATTTGAACAACCCCTGAGCCAAACGGTTAAAAATAACTTAGCGTTAATGCAAGCCTATGGTGCAGAGCTAATTTATTGTGGCTCCTTATTAAAAACCGTATTGAGTTTTTATTGCAGTCGCTATCGATTAAATAAAGACAGCTATTTTCTTTGGGCGGGTTGTTCTAATTCAGTCGCGACTTTCGCCTATATCAATGCCGCCTTTGAGTTAAAACAACAGATAGAGGATGGCGAACTTCCCGAGCCTGAGCATATTTTTGTTCCTGTCGGTAGCTGCTCTACATTAGCGGGACTCACTCTAGGCGCACAACTTTCGGGACTAAAAAGCAAAGTCATTGGTATCCGCGTAGCCCCCGCTTATCTAGGCCCCTTCCCTGCATGTACAGCCAATGAAGTGAATAAAGTAATAAAAGTCGCCGCTAAGCAGATGCAGGACTGGGGCATTGAAGGCCTAGCAACTATTCCTAAATGCCAATTTAACGATGATTTTTACGGTGATGGTTACGGCATAGCCAGCAAAGAAAGCCTGAAGGCAATTGAAACCTTTGAACAGCAAGGGATTGCACTAGAGAATACCTATACCGGAAAAGCAGCAGCGGCTTATTTGCAGCAGCTACAACATAACGATGACTCGAAGCCAAAACCGCAGTTGTTTTGGCAAACCTTCAATAGTGCGGATGCACTGGCACAAGCCCAACAGCAAACAAATAATACTGAAGCATCAAACCTAAGTGACAAGCTTCAGCAATATTTAGACAATAAACGTTAATCTAGCTTTCAGTAAGGCCAATACCCTAGCGCTTGGCCTTGTTCATCCTTAAGCGAGAAAGATCTAATCGACTTAGGTATTTTCACTAACATGCAGGGCGACGTCAGCATTTGTGCCTGCATACTTCCTGTTGTGGGCTGCTGAGTCACTCGCGTTACTTGCCAATGATTTTGTTCCATTAACCAATTCGTCAACTCTATACCATAACCCGCACTTGGCTGTTGCCCGCTGCTGACGATCAAGACATTATCTTCTAACCAATTAATTTGCGCATGCTGAAGCTGCTGCTGAGTCGCACGGGGTAAAGCCAACCATTCATCCTCTTGCTCCAGCCAGATATAGCTTTCACCTTGAGAGACATAACACTGTTGACTCTGAAAACTCACCGGCACCGCATAAGTAACCTGCGGAGGCTGAGATCCACAAGCGATTAACGATAAGCTCATGGTGGCTGCCAATATGTAGTTGTTCTTATTCATTCTAATTTATTGTCCAAATAGTTTTGTGCTTGGCATTGTCTCTGCACTTATTTTGTAAGCTGAAAAAGAAGGCGTCTTTTCATTCTCATTTTCATTCCCTAGATTAGACACACCAGAATTCAAATAATTCACTGTCATATTAATCTCATAGTGCACTTGCTCTTCGCTTATCTCGATTGCTCGAGGTTGATCGAGCGTTGGGTATTGACCACATGACTCACCGGCATCACAAATAATATTATCGAAGTCTAAATCTGATCCTGTGGAGATTAAATAACGTCCTTTTTTTAAGCCATATAATTGATAGTGATACTCT